>Ga0316189_10000069_pt1 | contig 87332 bp, 130 predicted proteins | sample LowCovwburrow_MG_FD_204930 | JGI IMG/M metagenome (GOLD analysis project Ga0316189, IMG submission 204930) | Coastal sediment microbial communities from Maine, United States - Lowes Cove worm burrow | ecosystem: Environmental > Aquatic > Marine > Coastal > Sediment | place: USA: Maine...
TCACTACGGAGATCGGTTTCTTGGTTTTGCGGTGTTCTCTCATCATTAATGAAGGATCATCTTGGAATAGAAAGTCACAATCCACAAACATGCAGGTTCCAGTGATCCCAAGTTCACGGGCCAGATGAAACACCAGAAAGCGCGAATGGCTAAAATCAGTTGAAAACGGTCTGCTGTCTCCATCGTCATACATCTGCCCACCAGCATGGATGCGAGACGTCCGATAAAACATTTTCAGCTTCCGTAACTGGCGATGTTCAACCATATAAATCTTGGGGCGTTTGGTTGCCCGTGCCAGAATTGAATAAGCGCATACTCCCGCAGCTTCATGTTCGCGTGCGTCATACCCTATAAAGTAAGTGTCCATGCCCATTCTCCTATTTCTCTATTTTCTTAGATAGTATAACCTCAAAACCGCCTTCGAATTGTCTAACCCTGCTCATTTTGAAGTTCCCCTGAAGAATACTTTTCCACCAGATATAATTCCGTAACAGGACATGAGCATTGCGCCCATCGTCAAGAAACTTGGTGGCAGGTCGGGTTGATATAACTGCAAAAACTTTACCAGCCCCTACACGATCCCGAATATCGTCAAGAACCCTTGCGATTTGTTTTGGTTCAATATGCTCAAGCACATCCAGACAGGCCACAAGGTCAAACGTGCCGCCTGGTTTTTCTGGGAAGGTACTCGGATCATAGTTGGTGCACTTGAGATCACTGTATTTATGCAGGTAATTCCCAAGCGTTCCCTTGCCACAACCATAATCAAGAACCGTTTTAGCTTTGGTCAATTCAGCGAGTTCCAGAACATGCCCAAGCCAATAGTGCCCTGATGATCCGTAGCCCGTTTTCGAATGTAGTTCGTTTTGCTGCTTCAAATATCCCTTGGTAATCATTTCAAGCAATCCTTGTGCACCATTATGTGATCGCCTGACATGATTTTCAGAGTTTGGTAGCCATGTTCTTTAAGCAGGTTTGCCGCGCCTTCTGGATCAAAACCGTAGTAATCAGTTCCTTTCTTTTGCTCGACAATGATCAGGGGTTTATATTCATTGATCACCTTCAAACCCCCTTCGATTATCTTTTGCTCAAAACCTTCGCAGTCGATCTTCAGCACGCCCATTGGTTTCCCGTCTTGGGCCAGTGCCTCTGGTAATATATCGTCAAGCCTACACATCTTCGCTTTGATGGGGTTCGGGGTTTCTTCCCCCGCTTTCATCGCGTGCGTGTTGCCTGTGTTGTGCGGGTTGAAATGCAGGATCAATTCTTTGGTTTCATCACCAAGGGCGCATTCAACCATCTTCACATAATTCGGCTGGACATTCTTCCAGTAAATTTCCCGCATTTGTGGGATGGGTTCAAAGGCCACAACCGAAGCCATGCGTTCCTGCCATTGCATAGACCACAGGCCAACATGTGCCCCAACATCTACAAAGCATTTGTCTTTGCAGTTTTCAATATACGTCATGGCATATTTCATGGCAGCTTTTTGTTTCTTCCACTGATAGGTGATTTTCCCATCTTTTACGTGGCGTCCTTTGCTGGCTACCATCCAGTGCCGCAGGTGGTGTTCTTGGGCTGGAAGATGAACCCCCTCAACTAAAACGCTATCCATAGAAAAATCCTCTCCGTTTATTAGCTGGCACGTCCAGTATTTTCTGAACCGCCGTTCCATTTTGTAATTCTTCGTAAGTCATATCACAGCCGTGTAAAGTGCTGATCAATTCTTCAATCTTTTCTTTACTTGGCATGATCGCTTTACCAATCTCTGGTAGATAAGCAGGTGCACATTCGGACAAGGCACAGTGTAATGTGCAGAATGCAGGAACACCCGCCGCCAGTGCTTTCAATGTGATCGCGGATGAAAGGCTGATTACCAGCCCCACGCGGCTCAATTGGCTGTCCAAGGTTTCATGTTCTGGATGCGCTCTCGTAGGCTTGTGTCGCACGGTTACTTTGTACCCAAGATTGCCCAAACGCTGCGAAACACTGGCTACCCATTCGGCTTGTGAATATGATAATCCCAAATGATCAAAGAATTCCTTCGACTGAAAACAGACCAAGGCCTCATCCTCTTGGACGTCTGAGCGGCCCACAGGGGCGATTAAGCTGTTTTGATACATGGCTCGTGGTAAATCTGCGTAATGGGGCTGTACACCGTTCCAGCACCATCTGAGCGTCGGTGTTGCCTTACTTGTCACCCAGCCGTTGTCCAGATATATTGCACGGCCCTGACGCCGCTTCTTTTTGAACAGGGCGCGAGTTTTGTCCAGTACACCATAAACTACCAGCACTTCCTCGTCTCCGACGCCGCCCCCCGTGATTATTCGTGTCGGGTGTCCAAGCGAACGTGCACCTTCTGCAAATGTCTCTGCGATTTGTTCACCTTTGGGTTTGGTGAATAGAAAGACGAACTTCATTGGCTGTCCCTCAATAAGTTCTTGAATGCCGTGCCGTCCTGAATTTCTGCCAAAGACCATTGTGCCCACGCTAGTTTTTTGAATGCTTCTATTCTGTCAGTATGCGGTGGATCAATCAAATGATCAAGGTTATCTAACACCGCTTCGTTCACATGGTAGGGCGCGATCCTGAATGTGGGTAATCCGACTTGAACCGCTACGTTAGCTACATTGCTGGCCCATGTCACAACAGCCCGTGCCCCCCTCAAATCCTCTGCCAGAGTGTTCTTGGGTAAATGTCGGCCAGGATGGGTACGAATTCTAATTTCTGGGATGTTGCGCTTGTCGTGCTTTGCAAAGATGCGTTTGATCTTGTGAACGATATTATCTGCAAAGATCGGTGGGCATCGCATAATGTCCGAACCGATGCCCCGTTGGTCTGCTATCAGAATATGGCCCTTGGGATTGTCCTGCCATTTATACAGGGGTTGTTCAAGTTTGGCCCATCTGTCTTCGGCCCCGACATACCAGAACCCAGCCCCGTTGTGCCCATCACGCGCCAGAGCATAATAAGGTTCGAGATCATGGTATTTCTGGATATACCCATTTTCTGCAACTATCAGACGCGCCCCGATATTCTTCGCCGCCATTGCTGGCCCACGGTATCTGGGGTTAAGGTTCCATGTGACAACCACGTCTTCTTTTTTAACTTCGTTCGGTTGTGGGAACCGTAGCTGGGGTGTGAAACCTGCCGCCTGTAATCCGTCGGCAAAACTTGCTGATCTATATGGTGGTTGGTGGCGCAAAGTGATCCAAGCATTTGGCATTAGTATCTTCCCAATTCTTTTACAGCATCTTCAATAGGTGTGGTGGGTATCTTAGCGGTTGTTCTGGTTATCGCGGATACGCTCACATCTTTCAATTCAAGGTGTTTTACCAGCTTCTCTAAAGCAGGTTTAAACCTCTTTTGATAGTTCTGAATTGACGCAGGTACATTGTGGCCTTCATGCCAGTGAGATTTGCCGTTTGGAAAATCCAGATCAAAACCAGCCAGATAAATAGTTGTAGCCCCAAGATGTGCGGCTAAATGTATTGCAGCATGTCCTGAATTATTACCACAAAGAACCGATGTGTCTTCATTGTATTCACTCTCGCGTTTCTTTTCCAGATGCTTCAAACACGCATATTGCTTCATCTGCCCATTAGGTCTGGATGCTGTCACCCCAACGAAGCCACGGGCAGCTACATTGTTTGCGTGCCAGCCCCACCATCTACGATCAAGTGCTACGACAAGTCCTGCGTCTCTGGCAACCATGAAAGCATTATTTACATATATGGAGGGGGTGCCATGCAGTTGATCCATTACTTGACGGGTGAATGATGGCCCACCCCCCCAGATGCATACGGCTTTACCAGTGAGCGGGGCAGATGGGCAGTCCCATGGCCCACGCTCGAACCATTCTAAATCTTTTAACCAAGTCATGCCCCGTTGTTTTCCGCCGCTTTAGCCAGTGCATCTACTTGGATGTCAGAAATTGTACCGAGTTTACCAGCATTACAGATCGCGGTGTTTCGGTGTTCGGTTGCGAGTGCGGACAGTTCCCGAAGGGTCTTCACAGAACGATCACTCAGGGGGCAGGGGTTCAGGGTTTCCGCTGGTATTTCCAGAACAATGTACTCCGTCCGCGTCGGGACGTCGCAAGCACTCAAAATAGGCAATAAGAGCAGGGTCAAGAATAGCATCCGCATTTGTAAAGTCTCCAGTTAGGATCGCCTCAAGGTTTTCTTGTAGAACTACGAGATTGGCTGCGGCCCGTACCGCTCGCTCTTGCTCGAATTCCTGTGCAGCGCGGGCAATGTCACGCTGTAATGTCATAGCTGCAACCGTACTGGTTAATGCCGATACTTCGACTTGCAACACGGTGTTCTTGTAGGTTTGGTAGGCCAATAAGCCCCCCAAGAATGTGGACACGGCTAACGCGCCTATGAGAATATATTTCATCATCGTTTTATATTAGCCCCCGTTTGATGGTCTTCGATACGCGCGTCGGCTATGCGTGTAACTGCGAACCAGATACCGCCCCCGACGAGAATAACAGCCAGTAACGGCCAATAGTTCAAAGCAATGTGATTTGCGGTTTCCAGAAGTGACTGTGATTGCGTTGCAACCGTTTGAACTGTGCTTGCATTGTCAGCGACAGTCAATAATGTTGCCCCTACACTTGAAACTCCAATTGTCTTTTTGACATTAGAGACTTCCTTCATAGTACGGGATCGGGCAAGATCACCGTCTTCATAGTCCCGAAGTGACTGTGGTTCCGCTTTCGATAGCGCGTCCCATGTACCAGACCCTACAACCCCGTCCTCATGCAATCCATTATCATGCTGGAAAGCTATGACAGATGCTTTAGTACGTGGGCCAAACTTCCCGTCTTTCTTGCCAGCAAAGAAACGCAAGTCCGCCAGTTGATCCTGTAAATCTACCACGAATGCGCCGCGTGCCCCTACCCGTAAGATCGGGCGGTTGGTGAACTCAGGTTCAATGAAGGGCATGTAGGATTTGACACGCGCACGCATATAATCCCCACAAGGGATTGCGCCACGTATTTCAAGTTCGAATGGTAGGCGGGTGAAGTCCCACTTCCCACGCTGCCTAACGCCAAGTGTCGGTTGAACTTCCGCATGTGTCAGACAGGTTTCCCGTGTCACTGGAATTCCGTAGTTCATGTGGAACTGTGCAAGGCGTTTACAATGTGCTTCAAACTGGATGCGGTTAATTGGGCTGTCACCTGCGTCAAACGGACTTTCAATTGCCCCTCGCATTCCCGCCACTGCGAAACCTGCCGAGCCTGTATTGAGATTTAGGACATGGGCTGCATAGTCCCCATCACTGGTCACGATGTTATCTTTTAATTCTTCGTGCCCTTTGACGTAAGAGCCATCCCATTGGGTAATCCCGTGATAGTGTTTTTTGTCGATTTCTGAGGCCATACCCGCGCCCGCTGTCCAATGGGTGATACTGCGCTTTAGTCCTGACATGGCTTAAACCTTTATGTGGATTTAGACAAACTATAAACAGGGTAAGACCTTTTGTCCAGTCTGTCTTATGATACGATAATTGTCAGGCGTCTTGCGTCAGATGTTTGGACAGAACCATCCCCGAATGCCGCCTCGTTTGGTGACAGGATCGTGACAACTTCAATAGCCCGAATTGTTACTGCGTCTTTCGGTGGGCCTACTACCACGCCGCCTGATAATTTGGATACTTCAACTGCCATTTTATGATGCCCTAGATTTCACGCCACATTCCATAGCGTTTAGTGTGGCTTCGAGCCAGTTTTTTGGCCCCGCTGGATCGGCCTCCCATATGGCAGAAACCGATTTGTAACCTTCTGTAAGCACAATATCATCTGAAAAATATGTAACCCCGTCGGATCGTAATGCAAGCGCGATAGCATCTGGCCCAGTTGTACCACGTTTAGCCTGTGCATTAACCACCACCCCTACTGGAAACAGTGCCGTACTTATTACATCCTCTGGCTCTACAAGCATTACCTGATCTGCCGTGTTAGAGTGGGCTATAGCCGTGTTTTGCGGGAAACTGGTAGCACCTGTGGCGATATCCGTGTAACCCCCCGTCCAGTCGGCTGTAACGCCGTCAGCGTCGATTGTATGGGCTACAACTTTACACCCAACGGTACTGCTAGTTGCTATGATAAACTGTGAAAAGTTACTATCAGTGTTGACGTCGTTCACAGGGCCTTGAAGTGAAAAGCGGTCAACCGATGTGGCGGCTGTGAATACAGTATCGTCTTCCCAAGAAGTGCCTTGAAGAACATCATCTTTATAAACTTCGATAAGTCCCCCGTCAGTTGCGTCACTCATAACTAAATGCACATCTATATTCGCAAGGGTACTACCCCCAACGCTAAAAGAAATTGAGGTGTTTAACCATGTACTGCCATTCCAGTATTGCATGGTAAAAGTTGCGTTATTCCCCTCTAGTCTGAATAAATCCAAGTTAAGGTCTTCATTACCGATATAGCAAAGGGCTAAATCCATGAGGGATGTAAAAGTACCGCCTTCAAAAGAAAAATGAAACCATACATCAGTTTGTGGTGTATCTAATATTTTATCTATACGGCTATTCACATAAAATTTTATTGAACTGTTCACATAGGTAGCGTCATGGAAGCTACCAGCTTCGACCCTACCGACCCAGCGATCAAATCCAGCTAGGTTATTTGAAGCCCATAAAAAAGACATAGTAAACTCCCGTTAAGTTACGCACTCGAAACCGATTTCAAAAGCGTTTGCGTCGGTTTCTGTGATTGGTGCGGTGTCGTCTGGATCATTCTGCCATTCAAAGTGGCGTCCCTGAAAAGTGCCATTTTCCAGGGCTTGGGTATCCCCTGTGTAATTGATCCCTCCTGATCGAAGGACGGCTCGTATTTGTTGTGGTGCAGCCCCATCACTCTGAGCGCGGTAGTTGATCCCTACACCGTGAATAGCCCAGTTGTTTGCTATTGCGGCGTTCACGTCTGTGGCAGCGAATAAAGCAACCAGACCATTAGTACCAGCACTCAAAAAGGTTGTATCGTCCTGCCCAAAATTATCCACGGACAAATAGCCCCCGTTGGTGTCTTCCCCATCCCAGTCCATTGTCACCCCATCAGCTTCGGGCAGTAACTCAGCGACATGACAACCAATGGTACATTCATCTGAAATAATGAAAGAAGAACAGGTCGCGCCCGTACTTGACAGGAATGGGGACTGCCACCCCACACGATCTACATCTGTTGAAGTTCTGAATATAGTGTCACCCTCAAAAGACATAACTAACTGGCCCCGCATATAGACACGAATGTATCCATCAGAATTACCTAGTTGCCAGTTCACGTCAAAGTCCCAAACTGCATTTTGGGAAGCCTGTATTATGTTTGGCAATGGCTCTACCAATGTGGCGAACCCTGACCCATTATGGTACTGGACATACATTGCGCCATTGAAGAAAGACACGCGAAACAGTTCTTCTGCATTACTTTCATTCCAAAGGGCAAAGACATGCTTATCCGCTACCGAGGGGGATGTTCCCCAGTGGAATTGCATATGCGCCCATCCCGTTGCCAGTGCTGCCCCTATATCCGTAAAACCGCCGTTCCGTACCGTGCCCCGTAGTGTAACACCGCTCGTAGTCCATGGTTCATCGTCCCCAAGTGTAGCACTTTCAGCCCCTCCTGTGGAATTCCAATCTACCATGTGCCCAAAGCTTGGGGCTGCTACATAAATTGTCATAGGCGAATGCCTTTGAATGTTATTGAAATATTAGCAAGAGTATCGGCGTCTCCATACTCATCAGAGAAAATTGAAAATACGTCACCAGCTACGAACGACGTTTCGACCAGAACCGTAAATACTCCTGTTGCACTGGCATTGAATAAGATGTTTCCAAACGGGGTGCCGTTCTTCTCCAATGAGAATGCTACCGCGCCTGTGGATGTCACGGCTGCGTCAGCCAGAGAACCAGTTGCACCTGCTGGGATGCTGAAAGGCGTTACCACTTTGTAACGGAATACCAGTTCTTCGGTTGTTGGTACTCCTTGGATATACATGCCGATATCAAAGGATGAAGCCGCCGCCCCCACGCTGATTAAGGTGATCTCAGACCCATCCGAATGATAAGATGCAATGGCCCCTGCCGCCAGTTCGATTGCAAGGGACGTAGCGTCTTCCGTTTCGATGGAAACAACGGCGTCAGTCTGGTTGTAAACTGTGAAGTGCTTGATAATCCCCGCAGGGATGAACAGCGGTGTTTCGGTGCCAGTCGTGCCAGTTAATCGGAAAATCGAATAGCTTCTGAACTCAAGATCACTAAGCAGAACGTCTGTGGTCGCGTCGGTCACTTTATCCAGTATAGAATTCATGGCATTGTCGAGCGCGTCTACCGCAGCGTTCACTGTGGTTTCTTTGTTATTCTGAGCCGCCCCGACGTGGGCTATTGCTAGATTTGGACTTACCATTTATGCCTCCTGTAATGCAGCTTCATAACTGAAACCACGCCCGACTTGGGCACTTATTTGATAAACCCGAACATAAAGCGGATTTGGGAAATCTGTTCCGAAGTCTATATCGGCTTGCTCTTGAGAATATAACACGGAAGGGTCGGTTGATGTCAAGGTTCGCAGAACGGTTCCGCCCGTGCCTGACAATATGTCAATTTCGTAGCTTTCGGTATCCTCTGATACTGGTACAATAGCCTGTGGTTTCCACGAGCCGCCTTGCCGTGTACGCCGTACCCATTGGATGTTTCTATTCCCTGTAGACGGATCGTCAAGTGTCATAAAGACACCCCAAGGTGCATAAGGCATAAGCGCACGATGCTGGTAGGTTACGGTGTCTGTGGTGATCGCAGTCAGTTCATGGGTAGGTGGGCGGAATTGATATGAAGCTTCCGACGCCAAACGTGAATTCGCTTCCACAAAGCCCTTAATCTTTTCTTCATCTGCAATAATGATGTATGTCGGCCCGACGGCAATAGCGGGGTAGTCCGTCGCCATTTGGTCAGTACCACGCTTGCCACGCATAAAGCCAGTCAAGCGTTCTGTGGTATTTCCAAAATCATCTATGACAACAGTTTCCACGTCACGGAAGCCAATGACTTCGATCTGATTTGTCATGGGCCTATATAATATCGCGGTATTACTATCATTCCCTATCATATCAGCCTCGGTAACACTTGCAAAGTCTGATGCGCCAGCAAAGATCGTGACGTCTATAGATGTCTCTTGTACGGCATTCCAATTGGCGTCAGGGATGTCTGCCATAACTGTACTCAGTATACCCCATGACATTTCGGAAGTAATGTTAGAACGGGTCTGAAACACGTCTCCATTAAACGACGTTTGTAGGGCCGCACCAGCAAACTGTTTGTTTGCCCCTGTTGGGGGTACACCCGCCATAACATACATCAAAGAGCCGCTATCCCGTCCTGTCAGATCACCATCCTGCATAAGTGGCATATCCAACAAGAACCCCTTGGCTGTTGGAATATTGTTACCTATAACCGTATCCTTGCGTCGGTAGGAAGGTGAACCCACATTTGCGGCTGGCAATAGAAGACTGGCGTAGTTAGCCCCGTCGATCAGAGTGCCTTCAATTTCCATATCCAAAGTTGATCCTATTGATAGGCGGTTCACTCTCATGTTGTCGATACGGCCCACGGCTGCAATGGTCAGATTATCATTTGGAAGAAGTTCCAGATAACGCTGAGGCAGACGGAACTGGAAACTTTCTCGGCGTACCCAACTTTCATACATTACGCGCTCGGCAATCTCGGCGGCTTCGGCGTCGGATAATGTCATTGGTAGTTCAAGATTTACTTCCCCGACTGACCCCATCGCAGGGGTTGGGTCAGATATGCGGCGAACGATCTGGGTGTTCTTCTCGTCAACCCAGTCACTCGTGTTATACTTGACATAAAGCGCACGAGGCACTTCCAGTTCTTGCCCCCTACTTTCCTCAAATATGTTTGACCCTTCTTCCATCAAAAGATCATCTTCTGGGATAGTTCTGTGGCTGGTTTTAGTATTGAATTTGAATTCCATTATACCAGCATTTTCTCTGGCATAAAAATCATAGGCCGTAGCCAATGGTTGCAATGCTGATCGGAATGTCATTTCAGAACCAATGTTGTAGCCCCTCACGGTCTTGGTTGATAATTCGGTAACGTCAATATCCGCTGCCGTCAGTTTGGATCGTGTGACTATATCCCTGACAACAGTGTCCAGACTTTCACCATTGCGGTCTTTTGCGGCTTGCAAATACCACCACCCAAAGAAAGTGCCCCCGTCAGCACCTAACAAGCGATTGTTTTCGTAGTCGTACCATTCAACCGTATTTTGTACAAAGTCCACCTCCGCCCCAGTCTCGGCGTCTAGGAATTGTGCGCCTGTGGGCCAGTCACCAAACGAAAGGGTTTCAAGCAATTGCCCTGTCAAGGTATCATATTTATTGAAGTTCGCGGATAAAGTTTCCACGGCCCCGCCTGGTTTTTTGGTGATGAAATACCCATCTTGCAACTCGCGTTGTTCATGGTCGTACATGTTGCTTAGTAGGCCTTCATTTGCGGCCTTCCGCCATATTTCCACAGGTGTGGGTTCTTGTAACTTAGAGTTAGACGTATTCAATTTTAATGCGTGCATCAGGGTGTTGTTATAGCACACCATCACGTCCAGTTCTTTGTCATAAGCCATATGCAACGTCATTGAGCCGACAGCCGCAATCTCACTGTCAAAATCCCAAATTTTTATTGGCCCTATCATGGGGGAACCATTAAGACCCACCCTAACATACATGAGTTTTGTAGTCCAAGGATGTAACTTTGTTGTACGGGCAAACCAGTAAATGTCAGTCCAGCCTAGCCCTTGACGACCCATACCCCAACCAGAGATACCATAGCCCCCTCCGTTGCCAGTTGGGTCGCCCCATTCTCTGCCACTTGAATTCGTGATTGGTACTATGAGTGGCCCTATGTTTGTATCACCCCCAGCGTTGCGTGTGTACGCGAATGCCAGATCAGGTAAACTCAAAATGGTTTCAGCCGCGTAGCCATTACCGTCAACAAGTCCGCCATTGCTACCAGTCATGTAATACCAAGGGGCTGTATTGCCTCGTATAACTTGAAATTGGATGCCACCCGCAGACGGGTCTAACTTTGGTTCACCAGAGTACCGTCCATCATCAGAGTAAGGAAGAACTAAGCCTCGGTTTCCAGTGGTTTTACCCAACAAACTAAGGGTATCTTTTTCGATCACATAGACAGGCTCTTGGAAAGCTGTTGAACAAGTCATAATGATCCACGGGCTTGACCCCCCTACCCAAAGCCTTGCCTTGATAAAATCACCATTTGTAATATCTTCAATGTCTTTTGTCGCCAGTATCGCGCCCGTGTCAGCGTCCCGTGCTGCAATGAAGTGTGGGGTGAATGGGGATGTAGCGTCTGCATATTGGTGCGTGAATATAACATTTCTGGCTTTGTCATACATCACAAGATCACGCTGATTAAACGATATGCTTGTACCATTGTTAAGTTCTGGATTTGGGAATTGGCGTACAGTTGGTTTGCCGCTGGATGCCTCAGTAGAAACAACAAATTGCATATTTGGAATACGGTTCCCAAAGTTCTCAAGAGGTATATCATCAAACACGATGTAGCACGTCCCACGATAAGCTGGCATTTCGCCGTCAGGTACATCCGCTGCCATCAGTGGGTCAACCAATTGATCATCGCTGCCATTGTAGAAACGGAACGAAAGACCAGACATATTCTGGGAACCTTCCCCACCAGCCGCGTCATAGATAACTTTGCCGTCTGCATATATCCGAATGAGTGACCCAATTTCGCGCTTGGCGATTGCGGTAGCAAAGGTGCCATAGTAGAAATACTGGGTACTTGTACCAGCACTCATTACGCCGCCCTTGCCAATTTCTTCTGAGATTGTTTCTTCGCGGATTTCTTTACCCCAGATCACATTGCCAGCGACCTTCACGGTTCCATAAGGTATTGAGATTGGTTCACCATACGCCGATGAAGTGATTGTTTTATCCTCAAGACGTGGGCCTTCTAATCTCTGCTTCGGGGTAAGGGCTGCAATAGCTATTGAGATAGCAACTTGGATTGCAATGTTAATTGCTACGCTTACTGGATCAGCCATTTTGAACCCCTGTATAGTCGTAAGCCCTTGTGAATTTGCGGGACTTATGGTTGCTATGTAAATAGCCTATCACGACTTTCTTCTCGGTGCCATAGGCATGAATGATTGCACCCGTGGTAGCGTCCACTACAATCCCAGCATGGTGGGGGGTTCCCCCATATGAGAAAACTACCGCCGTCCCGTTCTTCACGTCCTTGGGTAAACAAGGTGTCATTGCCATATCAAAGTACGTCAAAAGTGTGGTGTTTGGAATACGCTTGTAGGGGGGCACTTTCAATCCACGGGGGATCATGTCCAATTCATACCCAACGGCTAATATAAGGCCAACACAGTCCACTCCAGCACGGTTTGAACCTTGGTGCCTCCATGTTACCCCAAGATATTCTCTGGCAACCCGAACTATGTCAGACCGTTTAACTGTTGGGACGTTTCCCGTGATCTTGAGTTCACGACATTTATTTAGCATCTGGGAAGTCCCTCATGTACAACTCACCTGGCAAATACGGGTATCCTTGATAATTTAGCATATTGGCAAATTTGTTTTTACAGTCAGAAATTGTCTTATGACAGGCGGGGGTTATAATGCCTATGTCACCTGCTTGGACATTGAAAGGAAACCGCATGTAAGTGAAGATTTCCCCGTCGTTTGCACTGTTCAAATTAAAGGATTGGATTTCCCGTGATATGCTTGCATTGTCGCCAGTCGTGAAACGCAACAGCCCACCATTAAACCAGCTTGGATCATCATGGCTATCTCCACTATTCATACGGGGTTCATTCACATTGATGTCGAAGGTTTGACGATCCCCGCCAACGGATACTATGAAACTGTTTTCGAATGGATAGGTGGCGACGAATGTAGCGTTCCCATCTACCACAACCGCGCCTTCTGCCACATCGTATATTGCAGGATCAAATGATGAAGTATCTGCAACCGTACCTGCGACTGAGCAACGGAATATCAGATCGGGGTATTCATAGACAAATATCCACTCGTTTTCGATGTAGCGAGTATCGTCTACACGATCCAAGGGTGTCGTTAAGGGTATGCCGCACGCGGTTGATCCCAGATCGACTGGACAGGCTGGGGTATATGTCTTAACGAGCGTCTCAGAGAAGGCTTCAGCCATACCCCGCAACTCGGTATTGAACTGCCCAAGATTGTTTTGCTTTAAAGCCCCAAACCACCCACGACGTCTAACCAATGCGCCTTGGGTTAAATCTTTATAATTGACGATAGAGATCAGAACTTCCGCCCCGTCATACAGCCCCCCTCGGATGTCTTCACGATCAATTGCGGTGGTTTCTAAAATCCCTGATACATCCATATTGTCTACAGACAGATCGCCTTTATCCTCTACCGCAGAACGATCATACCCAACACCCACAATGTAGTCATTACCATCAAAGGTTATTTGTTCATCGTGATCTGTGAAATAAAGAACGGTTCCGTCAACCCGTGTAACTTTCCAAAGTGATGTCAGGGTTGTAAGTGTGCCGTCAAGATGTGTTTGAAATGCGGCTGATAATGTGAGGGGCATGGTGTACCTTTATAGTTTAAGTTCCACAATTGGGACAGACGGAACTGTTATAACATTCTTTGTTGTTATCGCCAGTTGTAGATTATCCGTATCGAAACGTACAGGGAGATCAAAGGTACCTGTCCATGTCACGTCAGAACCGTAGGCAGGTGCGGATGTGAAAGTGATAATTCCCGTAGTAGTATCCAAAGAATAATTGCTTGGACTTTCAATCACACCATCCACATAAACTACCAAGTCTTCGGTTGTCGGTTTGAATATCTGTTTCGTGTAGGTGAAGCCAGCCGCGTCTGAATAATCATAATACATTTGGAAGTCGGTTTCTACATTATCACTCTCAGGCGTTGTTGGTTGTTCGACCAATGCTTGGTAGTTTGTCCAGTCGCGGAAACGGAAACCACGGGCACGGCCTAAACGAGCATAAAAGAAATCCCGAATGATCAGCGTGTCTGCACGGTTCTGGATACCGAAGCCAATATCCCACTGACCACGATCAACAGCCCACAAAGAATTGCGTTGCTCTTTACCAGAATTCAGAACGGATATGTTGGTTAAAAATCCAGGCCCACCACTTGCGCCACGTTCCACTTCGATTGGTAATCTGATTTCATCGAAAGCCATTAGTTATTCTTCCTATCTGCGTCTGCAATGACACGCGCCATGCGTGCCCCGATTTGACCTTCCGAACGACGGAAACTATTCACATCTGCGTTCGGGAAGTTAAACGATACTGAAATTGAACGTCCGCCCCCACCATTGCCTACTTGTTCAGGACGCTGGATAGACACCCGTTCATTAGGTGATGCCATAAACTGCACCAGTTTGCTGTCCACGCCACCAGAGCCGCCTACAATAAATGAACCGCCGTCTGCATATTTCGGGAAGGCTTGGTTGCCCTTCTTGATTGAATTGGCTTGACCTACTGCAAATGATGCGCCGTCTGCTGCACCAAAGATGCCACCAATACCTTTGACTATACCGCCTAGTAATCCTTTGGTTCCACCCGCTGCACCCCCAGACCCACCTGCCGCGCCTAAGAAGTCTATCAACAGTTGGTTGGCTAGGAATTGTGAGATTTGTGCCAGCAAGGAAACGATAAGCCCTTTGAAGTCGGCTTTACCTGTGGTCACAAAATCACTCAGTAACCCAGACATTCCTTTAAATGCTGATCCAGTCAGGTCTTTGGCGAATTCAGAAGATGTCTTGACGTTGTTTACAAAGTCTTCCCAACCCTGCTTGGCCCCGTTAAAGAATGTGTCTTGGGCCTGTCCCGCCAGTTCATAGGCGTCGCGGGTTGCAAGGATACCATTGATCGCCTCTTGTGAGATCGTGGTTCCAGCTTGTGCGGCTGCGTTCAACAATTGCTGCGTGATCTTGTAGTCTTCCAACTCTTTCTTGGTCAACCCGACTGCGGCTGCATTATCTCTCCATGTTTGGGTCAGTTGTTCAATGGTTTTATTCAATGCATCTGCATCACCTTTGGCCCCGCCTTTTTTGGTGCCATCACCTGTGCCAGTCGGTCTTACTTGGGTTACGACGTCGGTAGCTACCTTGGCGGTTTCGACTTGCAGAGCCGCTTCACGGGCAGACAATGCAATCTCGTTTTTCGCCGCTGTCTTGCCCGCCGCTATGTTATCCAGAACGTCGCCAATGAGTGTAGGTGATTTGTCGAACACGCCTGACAATTTCTCTGTCAGTGCCCCAGCTTCATCCGTATACTCGATTTTCAATGATTGCAGATCGGCTTTGGGTATAAGACTTGCCAGATCAGTTTTTTCAATTCCAAGTTTGAGTGCGATCTTGGTATTAGACAAAGCGTCAATTGCTGCCAAAGGTGCTGCCAGTGCATTTATGATTATATTGATACCATCCTGAACCACTTGGATAGCTGCATTGATAGCGGCAGTGAATGCAGCGCGGAATACCGTTGGAAGGTTGCTCAGAACGATGCCAATACTCTGGACAGCCTTATTAAATATATCAACCATCTGTATCATCAGATCGCCTACGCCTACAACCACGTCAGTCACAGACAACCCGACCAGATCAAGCACGGCGAACAATGGTGAGAATGCCGCTGCCCCGACTGTTTTGATAAGTTCGAATGTGGTCTTGATTGTTTCCCAGACACCACTGAATATCTCGGACACGACTTCGCCAACAGATATAACTTCGCCACCCCATTCAAAGGTGACTTTCATTAGCTGCTGAATTGCGAATATTGCAATGGCAACCCATCCAACAATAGGGATCGCAAAGAAGGCCACGCTGACCAGACGTAATGCCGCGACTAATCCGCCTGACAATGAGAATGACAACCCGACTACGGCTGTGCGTGCGGCTACCAAGAACTTGACCAAACGTCCACCCACTGTAACCAGCAATAATGCCTGTCCAAGTGCTTTGATCGCGTCCACGGCTATTACAGCACCTTTGGCAAAACTATCCAGTTTGGCTTGCAATTCTTCCACACGTTTATTCAGTTCCGCCATGAAGGTTTCACTATCGCGGGATGTATCAGTAAAGGCTTCCAATGCTTCACGGGCGGGTGTGACGGCCCTGACAACGGCTGTGATGAATTGCACAAAGGACGTGATCGCCCCCGTGTTCACCAATGAGATATAGAATTCTTCAATCGCGGATCGTAGACCCTTCAATGCCCCATCCAAGTTATCACCCATGATGAAGGCCAGCGCGTCCAATGCCCCGCCGCTATCGTTGGCTAGTGCAGACAACCGTTTGAATTCCCCGACGCTGTTACGCAGGATGTTCACCACGCCTTGCGCTTCTGTACCAAACAGGATCGCGCCCTGACGAGCGTTGATCTGCGCGTCCGCTAGCTTCTCGATAATCTGGCTTAGTGAGTTGAATTCAGGATTGATGTCGGCAGCGGTCAGGCCAACTTCTTTCATAACCTTGGCGGCTTGCGGTGTGATCCGTACAAGACGGGCCATGATCGCACGCAGGGATGAACCCGCTAACGCGCCTTGGATACCGTTGTTACCCAGAATACCTACTGCGGCTGCGGCCTCTCCCATGTCGAAACCAAACTGTCCAACAGACGGGCCGAAGAATTTGAATGATGCGCCAAGCTGTTCGATGTTCACGTTAGCCGTGGCTGCGATTGTTGCCAGTGTATCACCCACTCTGGTGAAGTCAGATACCTCTAAACGGGCCGCTGACAGGATGTTGGATGCAATGTCGGCAGAACGTGCCAAATCCAAGTTACCCGCCTGTGCGAGTTTCAGAGCCGTTGGGATCGCATTCAAAGCTTCACCCGCGTCAAAACCCGCGCGGACTAGAAATTCAATACCACCCGCCGCTTGGCGTGCAGAGAAGACAGTTGTTTGACCCAGATCACGGGCAACTTCTTCAACCTGTTTCAATTGTTCGGCGGTGAAGTTACCAACAGCGGCAACGTCTGATAACGCCTTTTCAAAACCAATAGCGGTTTGGATCGCGTCTCGGAATAAAGCCCCCGTCAAAAGGATCGCCACAAAACCACCAACAGCGGCCCCCAATGAAGCGGCTACGGCCTTCATACCGCGACTAAGCAACCGTGCTTGGATGTTGGCGGACTTCAATGCTGGTGCGATTTTCTTTGTGTCTGCTGCAAGTTTGCGGGTTTCGGTTGCGGCCTTCCGTGCTTCTTCCCGAACCTTCTTGGTGTTAGACGCGCCACGACGCAGATCGTCGGCAAATTCCTTGCCAGCTTTCTTTGCGTCGTTCTTTGCGCGGATCACATAAAGTAATTCTTGCGGCCCCATGTCAATTCCTTCTAAGTCGGTTTGGCATTTCGGCTTTGGCAGTTGCTAAGTCTTGCTGCGCTTCTTTAGCGGAATTGATACCCGCCTCTACCGAAAATACGACTACATTATACAATGCGGGTTGATCGTTCAGACCGCCTTTGTTTGGCAGTATACCCTTAGACCAGTGTTGATGCAAAGTAAAACTGTCACTCTCCATATGGGGATAGTCTTTGAAGAACCGAAGTGGGCACGTTGATAGTTGTGGAATGTCACTATATGTGCGGTATTGCTGGACTGGGGCCGTGCAACCCCGCTCTAGTTTTTGTTGGCGGGTGCACGTTGCGCATATTCTTTCTGGATATAATACGCGCCCGAATACAGCGTTGGCTAGTTTTTTGCTTCTTCCGCCGTCACTTCATTTGATTTCATAATACGGGCAGACAATTCAGATATGATTGAAAGCGGGATCGTGTCCAGAATACTGTCGGGCAACGTCTTGCGGTTTTCGCCTGCACGCTTGACCATTTTGATCTCGATAACTTTACCGTCACCATCCTGCCAGTTTTCGATCTTTCGCACGCCCAAGCGTACACTTTCGAATTCCATCTTGGCGCGTTCGATGGTTGTTTCAATATCGTCTTCCGTGGTGTCAGCCCCGTCCTCAGATGCTTTGATCTTAATGGATGTAACGCTGTCACGGATGTGTCCAGCTTCCCGTGAGGATAACGCGCCCAAGTGGAAGATCGTTGGGTCTTTATCATCGTCTTCCTTTGAAATAAATTTGGTAACGGCGTCAAGGTTCATTGCTTTGATAGCCATGTTTCTTCTCCTAGTTTGTAGAGTGTGTAAGATGGGGGTTTGTCAACTTGAAGTCAAGGTGTTTTGTTTCGTGCTTTAACCACGTCGGATATGTAATCCAGAACGGCTACGATTGTCTTATTATGTGTTCGGAATATCAGGCATGTTATCACCGCCGCCAAGCAGATCAGGGTATCAACCACTAACAACCCTGTGCCCCCTGAAAAATCATTGAAGTGCTGCGACCATACAATGCGCTGGACGCCGTTCAATGCGATACCGATGCACCCGAAGTAAGCTACCCATTGCGTGCCCAGTAACGTGCGGCCCTTGAACCAGTGCAGAATATAATACGCTATGATGAAATATGCACACCCTGCAATGAGATTAACCCAGAGCCAGATAAACTCGCCCTGAGTGTCTTCAATCACAGTAGGTAGCATTTGTTGTATCATTCACCCCGCACCACTTCAAAGAATGGGCTTGGGGCCACACTATATTTTGATTGGGTGGGGCATTCAGCGTTGTCAGGGATCAAGTCGGGAACGAATGAATAGCGACCTGCTGGCATATCGGCGGGTAATCTCACATACATGGGTTGTAGTGAGAACCCGAATGAAGATGCAATCTCATGTGCGGGTATCAGATACGTCAATTCCCCCGCTATTCCGTTTCGTGTGGCTGAGAAGAATTGCACTTTCATTGTGGTTGTGCATGGCAAGGATCGCCGCACTTTATATAAAAACCCGATACTGCGTCCTGCGGTAAACGGGCCTGGATTTATGATACCTATTCCATCTTTGACTTCGATGAAGGGTTTTCGTTTCGGTAATCGCGTTTCGAGTGTTCGAAGCGTTTCTGAAACCTCTGCCAATTGCTTGGTAACGGCTGCTAATTTATCATCAAAGTAGGCGTCAATACGGGGTTGGACAGCGTACCACGTTGCCCCCCAGATTATGCCCAGTGCTATGATGAATGCAGAGACGTTTTTAGCGGCTGCGCCCAGTGCGGATGCAAATTGTTGCGAGTTGATTTCTGGAACGTGTGCGGGTGCTGCCGCCTGTGGCGTTGGTGTAATCTTAGTCATGTTCTAACCCTTCATAGACGGCGGGGGTGCGTGCCCCCTACCGCCAGTGATCTTGAGATCATTATGTGAACAGGATTTCCAGTTCATCATTACCAGACAGACGAGCAAGTGAGCCGTCAATACTGAACACTCGGATGTTGTTACGATCCGAATACCCGATACCAGTGATTTGTTGGTTCGGTGCGTGTAGTAAAACGATGTTTCCATCTACCGTACCGTGGCGAACCCACCATTCTACCGAAGTACCGTTCTCTAAATAAGACCAGAGCGGCTCTACAGACGCAAGGACGGCTTCTGGGTCATAGGACACAGTTGGTTCCCGTGCGGTAAGGAATGCGCCCTCAGACGCTTCTGAGGCGTTGATGCAATCGCGGATAGCAATGTTGTTAGCCATGTCCACGGCCCATTGTGAAGCACATAGCGAAACTTCTTTCGCAGCGTACCGCTGTGCAATCGACATTGCAGCGTATTCAACTTGCACAGGATCGGTATCTTCAAACGTACCTTCGAGTGTAGTTTCGTCAACCTGCGCGTTGTAGGTTCCCGTGAATTCGAAGTCGAATGTTGGGAAGCCGCCAATGGCTGCATTGATAGCAACCGTGCCGCGTGCACCAATTAAGCGGTGGCGGATCGCCTGACCAGAACTATCAGGATACTGGATGTCCATCGTGACACTTTCGATGTTGTCAGTGATTGGCTTATACAGATACCCGATTGGGCGGATATGGACAAAGTAAACGTCGCCTACGGCTGGATTGGTTGTCTGGAAGTCAGGTGTGAAGCGTGCAATCTCTAAACCGTCATTATCATGCAGTCCGATTTCCACGCCGTCAGTCAGGATCACTTCGTCAGTGTCCGCCATTGCGACTGCGTTCAATCCGCCCACAGTAGTGTCTGCTTCGGCTGGATGGGTGATTGCAGCCACGGCTACGCCCGTTCCGCCAGTTGTGGTTATTTCCACACGCGCTTTCAAGTAGACGCCGCCTGTATAGGTGGTTGTCGCGCCGTAAAAGTTCATGTCGCCTGTGTTGTCTGTATGAGGGACGACACGGAAGACGTTTTCAAAGGCTGTATTGATTTGAGTTTCCCCGAAACCGCAAGCCTTCAAAAGTGAACCGATGCGCGGTGCAACAGAAGCGGCTGTATTACCATTGGATTTGACTTCCAGTGAAAAGCGCATTTTCCCGACTTTACGGGTAACGAGATTTTCAAAAGGTGATATGTCATTTGAGACAACAGCCCTACGTTGGGTTGTGATGTCTGGTGCAAAATCTGGTGAGATAACTTCGAATGCGTCTGTGGAAGCCGTTAATGCTTCCGCCACGTTGAAAACGCTTTCGGTCTTTGCGAGTAGTAATCCGCGTGTGAATTGGATAGTCATAAGGAGCCTCCGTCCATAGAATTCTAAGGTGTTCGGGGCGTCCTGCTACGAACCATTCCCGACATGATACTGCTAGTTGTAGTATAAAACAAGAGGGAAACCAAGTATAGACTTTATGCCCGTGGATTTGATCTCAGTGTTCTGTACTGCACATTCATAAATAATGACACGACAACAGTGCGGTCAGTCAAGTCCTCACTGTCGATCACGTTGGACTGAAAGAAGGTTCCCATAGCCAAGCCGCCCCATGTTTCATTAGCCACAATGACTTCTTCCATATCGGCAAGGACTTCACGCGCCCCGTCTCTGATCTCAGTGCCTATGGGGATATAGGCCGAACACGACAGTTCTACATCAAGGTTTCTGTCCCGTGCGTTGTGCGCTATTTTGTCCACATATATCTCGGTTCCTTCAAGCAATTCCAGAGTATTCTGGCCTTTTTTCCTGAAACCCTCGTTAGATGTGTATGTCACCCGTTTCCAAAGCGTGCCCCCAGTCGGGGTTGCGGCTAGGAAAACTGATTTCATATTCTGCATAATATCGGTGCGAATGCTATCTGGCACGGTTGAACTCCTTTAGTATTTCCTTTGCCAGTACATCTGACAATAATGTCCGACCTGCTTCGAATGCTTCCGTGAATGCAAGCCGCTTGGGGATCGTCACTGATTTCTTTAAAACGTATAGCGGGATCATATCTTTTTTACCACGCTTTTGCATAATCAACAGATTGCCTTTTTTGGATTTGATTATGAAGGTGTTGCGCCACGCCCGTGCATTAGGTTTCTTTGGCGTGCCGTTCTTGTTCAATGCGGCTGGCAGGGGAATGGTGAGATACTGGGAATTCTTCGGGCGGATCGTTGCCCCGTTCTCATGCACGACTGCGTGCCCAGACAATGTGAAGCTGGTTTTGATTTCGCTTGTGGTCTTGCTGTCTTTGATTTGCTTGTTATCCAGTGAGCGTGCCAGTTCGCCTGATCGCTTCGATAATGTGCCTGGAAAATTGCCCCGTGCGGATGTGCCAGATGGGTAGGGTGTTGATACCCGCGCTCGGACAGAACCTACGACGCCCTCCATGTATTTTCTGATCTCCCGTTTAACGACGGGCAACATGTTGTCGAAGTCCTTTTCAATATCCTTGGCTACGACATTCAGGCCGCGCGTGACGTCGCGGTAGCGTTTGCCGCGCCAGTCCAATTCAACTGAGAATTCTGGTAGCATTATGTACCTACTTCGGAAGCCACTGGTTTGATCGCGTTTAGATGTGTTCGGGCCTGTGTGGAAAAGTGGGTAGATACCGCCATTTTCAACTCATCAAAATCTTCGATAGCGTCTTCGGAAACGAATGCCCGATTGAACCGTAGATTGAGAGCGGTCTGTGCCATAGCTGCATCAGACAACCATGCTGGCACGCCTTCATATTCTTCACTGGAATTGGTGTCGAACCCGCCTGAGTAATCAACCAGCACCCATTGATTTTCCAGTTCCACGCCGTACACGGATAACAGCCCCTTGTCATAGTCGATAATCAAGTGATCGCTTTCCCCGTCTTCTTCAGTGTCAGACAGATCAACCATATCGGCCAGATCACCGTTCCGTAAATCCAAGGGGCTAGATGCATAATAGGCCGTGACTGTTCCAGATGTTACGAAACCACGGGCCAGAGAAAAACTGCGATTAAGTGTCCTGCCCGTTCCGAACATGCGGTCAACTTCAAAAAAGTCGCGGCGTGCCGTGTAAGGGGCAAAGTCACCAAATCGGAAACGAGAGGCCAATGTAGAGGTTGCAGCTTTTGACGCCTCAGAAACAGCGTTAAAAAAATCGGTGACTGTCATGTCAATTCCGAAGCGCGTTCCATATTCGTCTAAGTCAAATAAGTGCATTGTGTTGGCCTCTCGATATTAGGATTATGCTACTTCAATTGCACCAGCTTTAACAGGTGCGGTAGCGGGTTTGGGTTTCCCTGTTACCTTTAAAGTAGTCTTGGCGGTTGCGCCACCTTTGGTTGCTTTATCGGGCAGATCGCCACCCGTCAGATCACCAGAACCTTCATCACCCGTAGCTGGGGCTGTAACACCGCCCAGTGCAAGGTCAGAAATATCGTCAGAGGTGTCTACAGATAAAGCCGCCACAATGTCCGCTTTCTTGGTAATGCCCACCAGTGGCACGCCAGCGTTTGTTGCAATGGAACGTAGTTGTGCAACTGTCATTGCTTCAAGCGCGTCAGCTTCGATACCGACTTCCGAGCCTTGGAGTGCTAATGCAGCCGCTTGCTCTTGGCTCAAGGCGGGGTTGTTCTTCCCATCCAGATCAGCCATGTCAACTAAGTCACTCGGTTGGTCGCCCATCTGTGGGAAAGCCAATTCTTCGACTTCCATAGCAGGTGTGGGGTCATAGTCCACGAATGCGCCGTTAAGGGTTTTTACCAGATAATCCCGCGTTTTCTTTGCGACGGTAACAGTACCGCCCCGCATTACTTTTAGTCCACCCATGCGGTAGGAACGTGGGCCTACCAATTGAACCATATATTTTTCGCCATCAGGCGTGTTTACTTTAAACATTTCAGTCTCCATTTATCTGGCATTGCCAGTGTCAATAGGGCAGCACAACCATTTGTGGCCTTTCAAGAATATGCAGTAAAGTGTGGATCATTGCAAGCGACAAGACTGGGCACAAAAAAACCCCACTTGCGCAGGGCCTTTCTGGGAGGGTCTTTAGTGTGATCTTGAGATCACTTGGGTTCGGGGATCGTATCCTCAAATCTTTCATGCTGGGCACCATCAAGTTTTATGCCAGCGGCGTTATCACAATCAAGCATCTTCAACCGAAGTGGGATATTATTCCCGTGTCCCAGTTGGTTTACAAGCCACCCTACACAGTGCGTTTCATCTTCTGGGCCATGTTCATGGCAGGACATGGCGTTAACGGCTCTTAGGGGATGTTCAGGGTCGGTTATGGTACTTTTAAGAGCCTTGTGTTTGTCCACGTCATACCCATTTGGGATGGCATAGGGATCAGTTGATACTTTCCAAGGGCACTTGTCGCATTGTTTCAGGCGTTTTAGTTTCCAGCCCATCAAGCGTCCACCCCCTCTAACCAGATAACCCATTCTTCGTAGGTGCCCATAAAGCCCATATCCGAAGCGACCTCATTACGGGCCATTTTTTCATTACCAGCTTTGTAGTATTCTCTGGCGTTCATGGCGTGTGCGACGTTGCGATCTTCATCGTCCATATCGTCTGTGATTTTGCGGATGTTCATTTTAATCTCCAAAGTTGTTTAGTGTGGTGTTGTACCCTACGTACACCCCTGTTAATAGTTTGTCAACCATTAAATAAAAAAATCCCCGCCCTGCGAGAACAGAAAACGGGGAGTTTGGTTTCGAGGCAATTAAGTCAGGCGAACCTGTCTACGAGAATTAAATGTATAAAGCATTAATCTGGATTTGTCAACTCCACGAAAAAAGGCGACCCGTAAGAGCCGCCCTTCTTAGTCAGACCGATGAAAGTCTGGGATTAGGTATCAATACCAGCAATGTTGTTTGTAACCACTGAAGCATCTGGTTCTTCGGTCACGACTGCAACACGGGCTGAAAGCACCATCTTGTAGACGCGCGCTGAAATATCTTTTTCATATTCCAGCGAGATTTGACGTTGGATACCCATGATGAAATTCAAAGGATTTGACAGAATGCTGTGATCGTTTGGCATCAAGTGTACAGGCTGCAAGGGGACACCGAAACCGAACACTGGGTTGAAGCCAGTAATCGTGTTGTCACCAAGACCAGTTGCACGACTTGCCAATGTGTCACGATATTCGATCTCGTTATCAACCGACATAAAGTTACGCATTGAAGCGCGGTCACGATGGTACTGAGGCGGCAAGGACTGCATACTGTTTTTGAACATGGCCCGTGCTACCGTCCCACCAAGGTGGTTCACTACGTTCCCGTTAGATGTCAGATCAGCAATGAAGCCGTTTTCCAATGCAAGGAAATCATCTGTTGAAGTGGTATCACCTTGGATCGCCAATTCTTCCAGATCGCGTGAGGCCGCTTCGACCATGAGCGTTTGGATCGTATCAACCAGACCACCAGAAGCGGGCGTACCAGACGCACCAGAGCCATCTGAGTTCTGACCAATGTTACCGCGTTCCACGTTGTCTTCAATAACATCGTAAGGAAGACGAACTTCGGCAACAACTTCATCAGTGTTCAATTGAACTTGACTGGTTGTTGGCTTGGAACGATCACCAGACGACAGAGCCGTTGCTGATGTACCAGCCCGCAAGATACGTGTACCGAATTGGATTTTGTTAATGTTACGCTGTGAAGCTGCCATTTCAACAATACGGATAACACCCAACATAGTCGGCTGTAGGATCAGTTTGCGGATGAATGCGTTACCTTGTTCAGCGGTTAAAGCACCACCGTTCGAAGTAAGGTCACTCAAAGCAATATCTGCTTTTTGAAGTAATTCTCGGTTATTCATGGCTAGGGTTCCTTTCTATAAAACTAAGCCTTTTAAGATCGGGCCTTAGCCCCGTTTGGCACTTGAGTAAGCGGTATCCATCAAAGGAATATCTCCGCTCGGTTCTTCCTTCTGGATGGACACAACATTGTTTGCCACGTCTTCATCAGGAATTCCTGCGACACTACCACCAACGTCTTTGGTGAGTGCCTCGACTTTAGCGTCCGACTTGTCCAGTCGATCACTTACTTTTGACACCGCCTCGGCAATACCAGTAATCTGCCCACTGAGCGTTTTAGTCAGTGCTTCCATTGCCTCTGCAAATGTGTCTTCTTTCGAAGTCTTAGGTGCAGCGTCGAGAGGAAGTTCCTCTAAGTTGGCAGGTGCGGGTGCCGCTTCCACTTCAGGGGCGGGAGAAGGTGCCCCTTCTTCAGTTACGGGTTCGGCTGCGGCTTCCGCGCTGGCGGAAGTGTCTGTAGCAACCTCACTTGCCTCGGACGCATCCTCAGACCCTTGGGAAGTCTCGTCTGGGGCACCTGCTGCCACGGGTGCTTCAGCCGCGTCTGCGTCTTTATTAGGCGGTGTTTCATCAGCCACGGTTGCTGGAGTTGCCTCGGCAGCGGGTGTGGCTTCTGGCGTTGGCGTTTCTGCCACGTCTGCTGGTTTGAACAGCGCGTCGTATACGTCAGTGTTAAAAGCGTCTTCGGATGGTGAGCGGATGCCCAGTTCATTCGGAGATAATGCGACAAGTGCCTTCTCGAATTTGAAAGCCGCGACGGGTAGAGACGTGATCATATCGTCTACATATGCGCCGAAGTCAGCTACCGCTTTAGCAACACCAGTTTTGAATGCGGCTGCATCTTCTGTGGCGTCTGAGAAAGCGACGTTGCGAATGGTTGTATGCAGGGCATCAAGACCGAGCATAATTCCAGGCACAAAGCCTTCCTGTTTCAGTGCATCGTCAAAATTCTCACTGTCCAATTCAAACAGAGCAAAACGCTTCTGCAAATCTTCCATGCCAGTTACACCATATGCGACACCAAGATCATAGCCCATATGGACAACAGTTTCTTTTACGTCAGCGGGTGCGTCTGCGCTGCGGATTACGTGGACTGACCCATCGGACTTTACATCCGTTAGATCGCCTTCAATCAGCATGGCCCCTAGCACTTCGGCTGCGGCGGCTGATTTGGCAAATACAGAAACGACAGTAGCCGCTTGTTTACCGAACATATTCTTTAAAGACATTTGCATGGTGTTCTCTCCTTTAGAAGCACTTTCGTTTCGTTTCACAAATTTGAAGGGTGTCATGTTGGCGGGACGATCTACCAAAGAAATGTGGCTCACCTCTACATCGTGAAGTTTTGCTGTTTTCTTTTTGTTACGATCCATTTTTAAAGCCTTCCATGCCGTCGCATTTGTTTTATCGCGTTGACGAAAGCTTCATATCCTCGTCGGGTATTGTTGTTATGTTAGTGCACTTGGGTGCACGGGTCAAGAAGGTTACTGATTAAAGTTTATCATCACTCTCTACCAAGTACCCCATGCCCTCGAATGAGAAGCCCGTCAGATCGCCATCTTTAATCATTTTCCATATTTTTGGATTTTCTATTTTGACAACACCAACCCATGCACCATCGGCATAATCAGGATCACCTTTGCGTGCAATGAAGCTTTCGACCAGATAGCAACCGTAGTCAGTGTTGTTATCATGCTGGACGTCGATTTGGGTAGTGTTTGCGGCCTTCATAAAGCCGTGGGCCATTTTTTCAATGCCCTCTTTGTCCATGTAGTGCCCATGCGCGTCTTCCACGTCGGGCAGATAAACCTCGGCATAAACCAGATGTTTTTCTACATCCATCTTGATAATATGCCCGTGTTGCTTGGCAGTCGCGTCTGGGGCGTCACTGGCGCGATGATCAGTACGTTTCTGCAAGTGTGCGTCAATCGTAGCCGTGATCGCCTCTGTGAGTTCCTTTGGTAATGTCAGCATGATGCCACTCCTTTGTTGTTTATCCTATAGCAGCGTAACACAAGTGCGGCAAGATACTTTAGACCGCAGGTATAATGCTGGCGCAATAAGCATCCATTTGTGCTATGTCACCAGCAGACGGATTTTCCAGAACGATAAGAGCAAACAGATCATGGTTCCATGCAAAACCCAAGTCGTGTATATAGCGGCCTACCCATGGTGAAGCCCAGTCTGCATGTATCATGCTGACAGAAGATGCTGAAAATACCATAGGGGTAGTACCAGCGAAAGTGTCAAAAAACTCATTCTGGTTTGCTGGTGATACTTCAATAGTATTCTTGTAATACGTGGGCGTTCCCACATTTTCAGAAATGGATAATCCAGGCTCACCATCATCACCTGTGCCAAGAAAGGTACTACCACCACTAGAGGGCAATATCATAAATGCGCCAGACCCATCCAAGGCTTCCTTGTTTCTGTAGGCAGACCATACATGCATATTGGCGGTAAGGCCAGTAAGGGGTGCACGGGGCTGTAGTCGGTCACTGGCCCCATCAAAGGAAACCCACTGGTAATCTCCATCTGTATGGAAGGTAGGCCACCATGAGGCAGTGTGCATATAAAAATCCTGACTGTTAGCGGCATCATCCCAACTACCGACAGCCTCACCATCAGCCGTAACAAGCGTTGCTCTTGAGTTACTTGTGTACATAGCTGATTGGTCACGGGGCAATAATGCATAACCAGCTTTACCAGAGAACGCGGCAATCGGGAAATCCAAAGGGCCAGATGCAGTGGCAGGGGCACGGCGTCCACTCAGAGTAAGAGCAGGGCTTGCTAAGGCGATGGGTATTACACCCGCTGGTACTCGATAGGTCATATTAGTCCTTACGCCGTGATGAAGCCAATATTGCCGCCGCGTGAAACATCAATGATGTAGCGCGAGTTAGCTGTGATCGGGATGATTGGATCGTTTGCCAGAACTACGGCAGGGTCGCCAGATGCAGGACGAACACGATAGGCCACGGCTGTATCAGTTTCGATAACTGCAATATTTGCGTTGCCTGGAATTTCGAGATTTGTAGCCGTGCCTGATATTGTATGAGCGGTGTATCCTACAGGGGGTTCTGTGACCAAGGGGCTGTCGCCGTTATTACCGATTGCCAACCCTTGATGAAACCAAACTTGTGCTGTTGCCATAATAGCCTCCATGTTGCTGGGGGTAGAGTAGCGGCCCTATGGCTGTCTGGCAAGTAAGAATAATTCAGTGATCTTGAGATCACCAGCTTGAAGGATCGTCTCCATCGTCAATCAAATCTATATCGGATAGTGACAGAACAGCATTACCAGCTTCCGCATAGTCCACACGTTCCCTGTGGTTCACGCCCAGCCGCCGTTTCTTAGCCGAACCTTTACCAGTGTGCTTACATGGGTCATTGGGTTCTGCATTACACAGGGGGCAATGGACAGTTCTTACTTCGTCTCTGGTTAGGTACTTATGCATCTTACCGTTTAAGCCCCCACCGTTTCCAGTGGAGGCTAAGGTTCTGCTTGGAGGGTGCAGAACAGGCGACACCACTCGCCATTTGTTAGCTGGTCAGTTCAACCAGACGCTTACCAGCATCAAAGGTTAGAACCGCGATCTTACGAGCCGCTTCCTTGTAGGTGTGGGGGTTGGTAGACGAAAGCCCATGTTGGGCCTCGGCAATGGCATATAACAAAGAACCGATGTCCCCTGCTATAGCCCCACGTTTTTCTTCATCATCCATTAATCAAACCCCCGTATCTTCGTCGCGCATGTCGGCAGCACATTCCATCATGACCTTCGCCATAGCGACCATATCGGCTTTCGAAAAGGACATGCATTGAAACATATCTTTTTGCCCACTGTCTGAGCGGGTGCGTGAAGTGAATTGAAAACAGCGGCCCATTTCTTTTCCGCCAGCAAATTGAGTAACGGACACTTGGCCCATGCGTTCAGTATTGAAAGGTTTCATATCGGTTGACATTGTTTTTCTCCAAAGGTTGTTTCGTTGTGGTGTGAACCTTGTATAAACCCCTGTAAATAGTTTGTCAACCACTAATTTCAGGGCGGCTTAAAAAAAGTAAATGGCGATTGCTACCAAGATAACTACGTCCCAGAAACCAAAAGCCTTTTTCTTCTTGGCCTCGGCCTTCTTCACCGCAATAAGCTTGTTGGGTTCCATCGCCTTGACATGATCGAATTTGAGGTCTTCCAATTTGATCTTGGGTTCGTAGGGGCTGTTAATAGGTATCATGGTTATCTCCAATTATGTGATGTGATACTAACCTAATACCCTGTTTATAGTTTGTCAACCTTTAGTCACTGATTGGGGAATGAAGCATGGACAGCATAAATAGGAAGCTGGCGTAGATCAATGCGTCAAGAAATAGATTGGGCCTGTGGTTCAAATATGCGCGGTAGCCAACCCCCGCAGATATTGCAGATGTTATTAGATACAGTGTTTGCAGCATTTACCTTACTCTCATCAATAAAGTGTCCGTCCCGATATGGCTGATACTAAACGCTTTTATTAGGCTTCTGTCAACTGTACGAAAGTATAAGATACCCCCGCCACTGGTTTGTCAGGACGGGGGTAAGGGGTTATGCAGCTTCCAGTTGTAATTCGGGGAAGGCATATTCACCTGCCAACCAAGAGACGATGATCTCTTTCATTTCGTCAGGATCAGTAGCCCGTTGTTCATCCGTGCCAAACTTCCGAACAGTGGAAGCGATTGAGCGGATGTTGGGTTCATTACCTTTTCTGCAAGATGCCTCAACAGATGCATATGGCTTGCGTCGTAGGAATGCGTGGGCCAAGTGTGCAGATCGTGCGGCTGGCCTTACAATATTGATCCTGTGGTCGTGTAGTGAATTTAGTGTGGACGTATCACCCGCCTTCTTTGCTTTGAATTCCTCTTTGCGGATATCGCGGCTTTCGTCGGCTAGATTTTTACGTTTGATTTTCAGTTCGACTGAGTAAGTCATGTTATTTTCCTTTGATAAATTTGAATAGTGATCTTGGGTTCATCAAAGGGATTTAAGGCGGCTTCTAATTACGTTCCATAACAGTGCCCTTTCGTTTAAGGTTATGCGTGTTTTGTTGTATGGCTACCTTATCCCCCGTGATTGGGTTTGTCAACCCGCCCAAAGATTTTTGTTTTGCCAGTATCTTCTGGGGGTATGACAGGTAATACTTTTGCAAGTGGGTCAGCATGTAACCCTTTCATAGCCAGTAAAGTCAGGCGTGCGGCTACACGGTTCTGGGGGTATCCTGCCCCTTCTTCCACAATGTCTACTAAAGCCGTAAACAATGCATCCCTACTGGTTATCAGATCGGCCCGTGTTGGGGCACTTGTATTCTCAGCTTCCGATAAGCGTTTAAGTTCTGTGTGATTAACCATACCAAGGTATCTCCTTTAGTCGTTTGTTGGAGGGGACAGCGGGACTTGAACCCGCGTCTTCGATTTTAGGGATCGCGCACTAACCAGTTATGCTATGCCCCCTTGGTTTTTAATTCTTCCATTGTTATAAATTCCATTGGACGGGAAATGTTCCGCAGCTTGTCAAAGTCGGTTTCTTCATTATCCATGAATTCTTGGGCAGCGGCCCTTCCTACTTTGGCCCACTTGAGCCGATTGTTCAGGATGGGTATCTGACGTCGCTTGCGGTGTATGTAATCATTCAAGGCGTCTTGTTTATTATCCCGTGCGAATGCCTTGTTTACCCTACGGCTTACAAAACGACCTTTGCCATTGACCCTGCTATCATCCCAGTCGTCTAGGATCACCCCGCAGGGCGTGTGCTTAATCACGCGGTATTCCATAAAGGAAATGTGCATAGACGCGCCTGACCAGATTTCATATGCCCTGTACCAGTATTCTGGGATGTCAACATTTGGGTCAGTCAGATGCATCATTCTTCCTCTTGGATGTGAGGCAGGTAATGCAGTTTCTCGCGCACCAGTTCTACCCTATCAGGTGCCATGGTGGTGCACAGGTTTCCCATCTTGTCACGGCACAGGGTATCTATCGTGATCGTGTCAAGACGTGCCCCCGACTTTGATGTAGCCCCGTCAAACTTTAAACGGATGAAGCCCCCGAATGCCTTGGCATATAGTTCCCCATGGTTCCGCTTGTAAAGCTGGGCTTCCTTGTAAACACCTCCCACGGCAATGATAGCCGTTTCGCCTTCGATCTCTTGAAACATTCCACTCATTTATTTTCTCCTAATGGAAGCCACGCTCATGGATCGCACTCGATGATTGTTGGATACTCCTGCCATGATCAGGTTCCAGTTAATTCTCATATATGTGTTGGCATCTTCAACTGTATTAAACAGCTTTGCCACGGCTACGTTTCTGTAGCGGTTGTAGTCGGTATGAGGTTTAGGTTTTGGCGTCTTGGTGGATACCGATATATAGTATTGCACCCGTTCGAAGTTCAAAGCGTTTCTGTGCGTCTCACAGAGCCTATCGCCCTTGCTGGCGGTTCGCTTGCACTGCTGACTGTCAGAATTTTTGCTGCGTTTGGTTTGAGCCTCACACTGCTTTCCACAAGGTCGGGGGTGTGCCCCTTTACGGGTTCCTCGGATAAACGGCCTCATTGAGTATTCTCCCAGCCAGCAGCAGAAATTCGAAGCTGCCGATTTACGTTGTGGGTATCTATGATCCAGTACCAGTTCGAATGTGGGTTGGCATACACAGCCGCGATCTTCCATTTCTTGCCAGCCAGCAGATTGGGTAATCCGTCTGGGCGGTCAGTAAAGAACTTGGTCGTGCCAGCTTTGTATATGGGGGTTTCATCAGGCACGGAAAATATACCAGAAAAAGGAAACCCAAAGGGCTATGCCTAGTATAAAGGCGATGTTGAATATCCGTCGCAGGTTTCTATCGCGTTTGCTCATGTTTGTACCCCAATATAATTGCAGCGTGTTCACCTTTTCTGGCTTCCAGGTGTGATAAGCGGCCTCTCGTTTTGATGTCAATCATTCTGGCCCCTAAATCGTCAGCCCCACCATATTCGTCGAACAGCTTTTCGATCTCACGTTGATAGAACTTGAATTTCCGGTCGTGCAGCCAAATCAGGATGCTGATGCGTAAATTATATAGCATTATCGACCCGTCATTAAATCAGCGTAGATGTATGAACCCAACGCGGCTAGAATTAAGACCGCACCAGTAAAGTCGCCAAAGTCAGCCCAAGATGAAAATTGTGTTTGGTTTGCGATAATAAAGTCCATTGTTTTTCTCCAGTGTGGTTTAAGTTGGTGTTTGTATCCCTAACATAATCCCCTGCAATTAGTTTGTCAACCCTATATGTGCAATTAATTTGATCTTGAGTTCACCAGTGTTTTACGGTGCTTGGCAGATCGGGGTTTAGGTTTGTTGTGCCCGATATGCCAAGCCTCACATTCCCTGCACTTGTACGCCCCGAATTTACCCCGCTGTTTGTTTCCCTTGCGAATGATCAGACCCTTCAAAGCACGGGTTGCACGGCCTTGGGTTTTATATGCATGTTTACCGTCACAACCTCTAGCCATGATCTACCGTAAATCCTCGTTACGTGTTTCCAGAATGCTGTTTTGGAGTGCCCTCACCAGAGTGGTCAGGATGCGCCGTGAGCGGCCTTTACCAAAGAACGTCCACCCCATTGCCCGATCTAGGGCCAGAGCCGCCTCTTGAGCCTCTCCCAACGCCTGAACCCGTGATAGACGTGCGGCCTCATACACTAACCGTTGCAGGTTCCGCGCAACCCCCTCATCCAGCAATAGGATCATTTCGGGTGGCAGCTTGTATTGTTTTTTGTTCAGGCTCATGGCATTTCATCCAGTGCGGCGTCTGCATCTGACTGGATGTTCTCATGGGCACTTTCATGCTCAGACATGGCTTCATCATATTCGTCTTGTTTCAGTTGATGATCGGATAAGGCTTCTTCATATTCTTCGTCAGTGTTGAAGTCGCCTTCGGGTGGTTCCAGTTCTGTGAAAGGATTTGGTTCATCCAGATCATCCATTTCCTGTGCACATGTATCAAGCGCATCTGCGCACGTCTCACAGGCGTCGATCCGCTCTTGGAGCATTTGCCCCGTTTCACCTTCCTGCAACCCCTCTGGCATGGCTTCCAAACTGTTCTGGCATTCCTCTCCGATTTCTCGGATGCTGTCGGCAGCGGATGTGATGTCCTCAGACATTTTCGCGCTCTCGTTCCATGCTTCCTGAGTGCAGAACCAGCCGCCCTTGAAAGCGGATGTGGTTAACTCTGATTGCTTGAACGGTTTCAGTGATCGTTTGACGATCCCGCCCCGTTGCAACTTCAAAGACGTATAGTAATACATGTCGCCTTTCTTGATCCCGTTGTCAGGGTAATCTTTCCGCGCTTTGCGGTATTGTACTCTTGGCATTATCTTCTCCAGTTTATCTTTGAGTAAAGCACTCTTTGGTTTCAATTTCGTTCAATTCTAATTTGCAGTGTTTGCAGATAGCGCAACCGTCCATACCTTTGATCCAGTGATGTACCCCGTTCTTTATTTTCGGGCATGTATAACACCATCTGTCGATCATCGGTTCCGCCTGTTTAAAGCATAGCTTATGTCTTTGCATTTCACTTCTGGTATCTCATCAAACCTCTGATCCACATAGTAAACACGACAGGCATTTCGAAGTGGCTTTAGATGAGTTACCAGACAGGGGTTCACCCATATGTGCAGTATGAGAACTAAAGAACAGATCATATCTCAAAATCCAGTTTGGCACATGCAGATACAAATACACTGTAGGGTTCGGGTGCCATAGCGGATGCATCGAAATCAAAGAATTTGACCGCATTGGCTTTCATAAAGGCTGCGGCTGTTGGCGCGTCACCAAGCACAAGAACCAGATGCCCTTGGACATGTTGAACCTCCAATTCAAAACGCTCAGATAGAACATTATAAATCAGGGTCAAGAACTGTGGGTTTGATAATGGGTTAAACAGGCTCATGCGGTTGCCCTCCGACGTATTTCCATTTGATAGGTCGCGGCTTGGTCAGAATAATAACCTTCCAGATCAGGGTTCCAGCCGCGCATTGCGATTTCAGCTTCGCGGCAGTCTTCTACGATGTGGGTGAGTTCTGAGTTGGATGCACGTTTAGCCAAATTTTCCCAAAGTGTCCAAGGTGTTTCGCGTAGTGACATGTTGTTGATCCTCCAAGATCGGTTGGTGTAGCCCTACCTTAAACCCCCATAAATAGTTTGTCAACCACTAATTTGATCTTGAGTTCACTTAGTTATTCTAGGGTGTTATTCCACCCGCCAGATATGTGGGCTATAACGTAATCCACCCCATAGATGTCTACATTGCTATCACACGTTATCCAGATTTCTATCCCACCAGCATCTATGACTTGTTGGGTGAATGGTATCATTGAAATTTGAGATACTCTGTGAAGATTGTTACCGCCCTTTGTGAAGGGTACAATGTGACTTGACAGAGGTATCCCACTATCAGCAAGCCGCCCTTCGATGGTATATTGCAGAGCGGGGTTGCCACCTTCAGCCCAGAAGTCAAGTTCTATGATGTGCAAATGGCCTCCACTGTCGGCCTCAAATATCTGGGTGGTGGTGTTGTATAGATTGTGTCCTCTGGCGTGATCCTGATCGCCCAGTGCCCCGTCATTGTAGACTTTCTGAGCAACGTCCGCTACCAATATCTGTGGATCACTTTGATCGTGGCCCTGATCGCGGTAGAATGCCCAAGTATCATTATCTACAAGATCGTTGTGATCTACAATAATATTGCGAACCGATTTCGCCAGTTCATTTAACCAGTTCTTGTAGACGTCGCTTTCGACATCATACGGGTAGTCTGTAATGGGAGTTACGGGCATGATGTCGAGCCTTTGTATTAGCGCAAGAATACGCGGAAGATTTCAAACGCGACTAAGCCCGTGGCAACCCAAAAAGAAACTGAGCCGCCCATGAAAGGTGCATTCATCCAGTCTTGCCATTTTTTCCAGTAAGTCATTTGTTCACTCCAGTTGTGTCTGGGGATCGTAGCCGTGGTGTTTTAATCTGTCAAGTTGGCTTCATCTTTGTAGTTCCGTAACGCCTTTTTAACCTTGTCGATTTGATCCTGTAAATCAAAAGCCATCTTCTTCAGGATCACACGGGGACGGGTGCCGCTTGAATGTGTCTTGTGTGCGATTTTAACAGTGTGTAGGGCCGCGTTAAGCCCCGCTGCGTACCCGCGTGCATATTTCTTTGCGCCGTAGTTCCTTACCGCGCCGTCAGTTCGTGATGTTGGCATTTTCTCGGCCATTGTATTCTCCATAGTTGTAAGGTGCCCCCACCTAAGTTTACAGATTACTTGTTGTAACCTTTGCAAAACTCTTTCATTTCAGAGTTGTTGCGGACACGGCGCATGAAGCACGTCTGCTTTTTGGCAGCGGTCTTCAATCCAATGTTGTTCAACAAAGATGCTTCGGCCCGAATGTTACAGTTGCGACTGTCAAAGGTTACACCGAATGCGCCCTGTGAATTAGAACCGCCAGCGGAATTACCACAGACAGGCGTGTCCAAGCCGACATAGTTGGAACCTTCCACGTTAGACGTGATGGTCGTAGTTTGCTTGTTCGCTTGTTTGGTATTCTGCGATTGGGCTTGGCCCTGTGCTTGACCTTGGCCTTGGGCCTGTCCCTGTTTGGCAGAACCGCCGTAAGCCGTGTTCTTGTTGGTGTTGCGGTTGGAATTCGAATTATTGTTAAAGTTCGCATTCAGGTTTGCGTTCTTATTCGAATTGTGATTGGCATTGGAATTTTTGTTCCAGTTGCCATTGGCGTTCAGGTTATATGAGACTACATCAATGTCGCCCCCCTCGCCACCACGCCCACCAGCATTCGCTGTGAAAGCAGTTAGTGATAGTGCCAGCATGGCACCCATTAAGATGATACTTTTCATATCGGTTCCTTTCTGATTATCCCCTCTAGGGAGTAGAGCAACATGCTCTGGATGTGCAATCTTCCACCAGAATATGTTGTGATCTTGAGATCATTGCACCTGCGTTCGCTCTCGTCGAGCAGGTGCAATGATATTACCATTCGCCCCAACCAGCGGAACGTGAGGCTTCGTTATCGGCCTTGATGGTGGCCTCTTGACGGTTGATTTCCCGCATCTGTGCAGGATCGGACAAACAATCATCACAGATAGCGCGGCCCCCAGTGACAGTAGTATTGCCACATTTGATCGGCCTCATTGAGCCGTGGTATCCCCTTGGAACCCATTGTTCAGTCATGTTATCGCACATTTGTTAGTCTCCAAATTGGTGTTAGGTTTGTCTTACTTAAATCCCTGCAATGGGTTTGTCAACCCCCATAGGTGTTCCAGTAATGATTGCAAGTAACGCTTCTGATTTATTGACAAGACCATTACCCGCTCTTGTAGCACCCTTGTCCAGCAAGGCATCATATAGCAAGTCACGTTCCCTTTCGGTAAAATAGAAGGCGACGCAGCGATCTGCCAAAGCCTCTTTACCCGCTGCGAGACGTCTGAGGTTTTCCAAGGATGTGCTTTGTATCTCCCGTATGGTCATACGTTCACGGATGTCGAACCCGCGTTCAGCACTCAGCAAAACTTCACGCGCCTTACGGATACCAAGTTCCAGTATATCCTCTAGGCTAATCAGCTTATCTTTAAGCCCGTTCCATACGTTAAGTTGAATGTATATCTGGCGTTTAGATACGCCTATGATGTCCGCAATTTCTTGGCTATCCATGCCATAATCTCGCAAGACGCTTATGAGAAAACCAATCTCGATACTGTTCTTAGTTGTTTTGCGGTTTAGACTTTTGAGTTTTTGAATGGCTTCTTCTAAATTCAGGGGTCTTGTATAGTTCATTGTTGCTCTCCAAAGCGGTGATAGGTGCCCCTTGTATATTCCCCTGTGATTAGTTTGTCAACCCCTTTGGTCTTAGCCGTGGTTTGGCATACCCTGACGGGAAGGTGCTTTCGTGACACTGTAAAATCCAGGCGGACTTGGCAAGCCCACTTGGAAAATACTCTTTCTCTTTGGCAGGTATATCATCACCACAAGCCTTGTAGATTGGGTACATCTTGAGTGGTATGGTCGTGTCATGGCTGGGGTTAAAGGCCACCAGTGTACTCCAGAATGCTGTCTTGAGAACACTTAGCATGTCAAATCTCCTTGTACAAAGATATGGTGATCTTGTGGTAGTCCACGTTCCCCAGTTCGCCCATACTCTGGGGTCGGATTGTGTCAAGATTGGCGTGAACCGTTAGGCCCCGTCGTGCGGCCTCAGTAAGCAACCCATTCAGGTGCGTGACATGTTCTTTAATAGACCCTACGATAATCGCTTCTGATGCTTCGGAAAGTTTCATATCGGTTTACCTCCACTTGCATAGATACGGGCCATGCTGATCATACCCTTGATCTGGTTGTCTTGGGCAATGAATTGCGCGTCCCGTGTTGACAGCATAGTTTGCAGCATATCGTGCTTGCTTTGCAAATCAGCAAGGGCATCATCCGCTGCCTTTAGTTTAGACACATAGTCAAACGAAGCTTTCTGGTAAGCAACATTCTTTTCCTGCTCTGCAATAAGCATCCCCCGTATATGATCAAGCGATTTATCCTTGCGTTTGATGGCTTTTTCCAGATTATCAATCACGGTCAAATCATTCTTGGAAGTCATGATCTTTTCCCCTTGCTGGCGAATGCACATACCACAGACATTAGCGTCTCTTTACGCGCTATCTCCCCACGATGCTGCACCCGTAAATCGGCAAGAACCTTCGTGGCACTTTCCAACCCAGCTTGGATTTTATCCAGTTTCTTTTCGAGTGCATCACATTTGTCCACGGCTGCGCCCAAGCGTTTCTGCGTATTTTCCAGTTCCGCGTTCCGTTGTGACAGCCGTTCAGTCGTGGCAGCGTGGGCCTCTTTCTCGGCTTCATAGTGGGACTTGTAATCCTCTATCTGCGCTTCAAGTATGCGCTTCTGAGTGGGCGTCATATTGGCTTCACCCGTCACAGGAATTTCCATTGCTAGTTCTGCAACTTCCTGTGCCCGTTCCTTGCTCGGTTGGGGTGGGTTGCGGCCCGTGTGTATGGTTGGTTCAGGCCCCCTGTTGACCGCCACAACACTTTCAGTTGGGTGCGTCTCGTCAATTGGGTGGTCAGGTGATTTATTAGTAGCCATGGTTTTCTCCTATGAGGGTTTAGTCATTGTTCATGCGGTCTGCGAATGAGCCGCCGATTGGTAATCCAATTATTGCAGCCGCGTCTGCCAAGTCTAATGGTAGCAGCGGTGGTAATGGGTCTTGGCCTGATCCAATCAGGTAGATGTCAAAGATGGGGCGTGCCAGATAGCGAAAGGCAATGATTGCAACCACTACCCATCCAGCCGTGACGCGCCATTTAATTGATCTGAATGCGAGTACCATGTCAGGGTCGCGTGTAGGTATTACCATTCTTGGGTCATTGTCTTCCATTAGTAATCATCCTCTCTTTGCATCCACTCAGGGACATAATTGGCCCCGTCACCTTCATAGATGTCGGGTCTTTTGTAATCAGACATAGGGTGCTTGATTTCGATTTCTGTTTCGACGAACACGCGCCCGTGACAATGGTTGCAGCGTTTGGCGTCAAATGCGGCCCATGTAGGGACTTTCATGCAGGATATGCACACCTTTGCCACGCCAAGCTGGACAGGCTGTAAGGGATCGACTGAGGGCGTCTTGGCTATGGTTTCAGAACACATGGTAGTGTCTCCCTGTGTCAGCAAATATTTTATGAATGATGTTGATCTTGCCTTCCGCCATTTCTTCCAGCGTTTCCTCATTGACGTAATTGATATTCAGCCATGCATCCACCAGCCGAACGTGGCGGCAATCCTGATCTTCCTTATTAAGCGGCAAGACCGTGATCGGATATGTCTCCAGTAGAGCAAGGGCATTCCTGCGAACCTTGTCCATAGAGATTTGGTTTGTGTAGGTCATACCGTCTTCCCATAATTAAGTGTGGCGTCGGGTGCAGACATAGTTACCCATCCCTTCACATGGGGGTAGCATCCTTTACCGCACGATGGGCAGTAAGACGGGAAGCGGGGGTTCACCCAGCAAAGCAGATGCCCACAACACTCCATATGGAATAGTCGGAAGGGTACACGTTCCTTTGAGTGGTTTGATTTGGTAGGCATTGTAATCTCCAATAGGTGTGTCTTTGGTAATCCCCTATTTTTAGTTTGTCAACCCCCCACGCATGGGAGGCCGACTTTTGTTTAGATGGCTTTGGCCTTGGTGTATTCAGCCAGTTTATATTTGGGTACTTTGGTTCCGTCTTCAAAGGTGGCAGGGAATTCCCCGTCTTTCGGATAGGCCCAAGTACGATCCATCAATTCTTCATGGCCCCCTTTGGGTCGGCCCTGTTCACATTCGAATACATCCCGTACCAATACCAGTTCCCAGTGTTCCCCGTCTTCTGCGTCCCACGGTGGGTTTAGGTTTTCGAGTTTGTCAAAATGGTAATGATCTTGGATGTCGCCAGATGCGGTATCCACCCTTTCCCAGTCCCATTCATACGCGACCATATTAACGAACTTGACATCTACGGCGGGGCCTATGCCCCTAACCATCATTTTGTAGCCAGCCATTAGGAAGGCACCTTCTCGAATTCAGCAAACTCGCCAGCACGGATGTCAATGCCTTGGATGTTTATATCCCGCAATCTACGGGCGTCTTCATCGCTTCCGCAGGTAAAGGTTAATTCGGTTCCCCCATCAATCACCATCTTTATAAAGTAATCGCGGGGTAGGCTTTTACGGCATAGATTATGTAGTGGTTTTAAAGTATTCATTGATAATCTCCAAATGTGGTGTTGTCCTACATCGTCGTAGAATACCCTTAGTATACCCCCCTACATTTGGTTTGTCAACCCCCGTGATCTTGAGTTCACTAATAAGGTTTGATCATATCGGGTGTTAGAACACCATCCCACTTGGTTTTCTTTGTGAACAACCCAAGCTGTGTATCCATCCTGATATTCTTGGTTCGCTTGCGCCATGTCCATAAGGTCGCCTGTATATCACACGGCGGTATATCGGTGCTACGGGTAAGTGCTCTTACGGCCTTCTCTACTTCAGTATAAAGCGGCCCACCCCCACGCAGTTTGAAGTTGGCTTCTTTCATGTTCATATCTTCACCACAGGCAATAGCAATCATATGCCCGTCAACCGTGACCAGTTTGCTATCCCCCAGATACAGAATATTGTCTCGGAATGCAGTAATCTTGCGGCCTTTGACCTTATCCAGAAATGATACCTCGCCTGTCAGATAGCCCCATGCCCGTTGCCCACAACTTCTGTAAGTGCTGATTATGCAATCATCGAATGTCTTGCCCGTTGTCAGGGCTTGCAGGATGCTCACCAAGCTGCGCAGGTTGCCGTGGTAATCATTGTTCGGAGACAACGCTACAAACGCCTCCACGGTGGGGATGAATGGCACTTTGTAATGCTCGGCAATCCCGCGTAAGGTTTTCTGATATACGGGGTAGGCGGCTCTGCCCATCTGTAAATCAATCGGGTCGATCTCATCCCACGCCTTGCTTATGTTCTTTTTATAATCGTAAGCGTATGCCATTAGTATTTTCCCTGTATGCCCAAGAATAAATCACGATCCTTGGTTACTTGATCCAGTTGCATGTATAGGTCTTCCCACATCAACTCATATGCAGATGTCTTGCACCCGTGGCAGATGGCCTTATCGTCTATTGAATGCCCATCAGTCGGATCGTTGTAGACGGTGCCTTCATAGCCGCACTCATCACACTCGCCCTGCTTGGCTTTATGTTTCTCAGTCATTGGGTTTTTCTTTCTTGGTTAGATCAAAGCCCACAGGTTGCTTCTTTTCGGTATATGGGACGCCGTTCTTGTCGAGTACCTTGGACACATGTTTGTCAGGTTCATGCACTGTCATGTTTTTAGGGCCTGCTTCCCACCAACTCATCCCCTGTACTTCTCTGCTTTTGCCAACAGTTCCAAAAATTGGTCAATAGGAAGACGCACATTTTCCGCGCCTTGTGATCTTTCATATGCCTGTTCTATTTTTTCTTGTGTCCAAAATTCTTTCTTTGGAAATGGGATAACATTATCACTCATTTTGTTAGCCTTTCTAACAGGTTTGCGGTGGCTCTCAATTTTCTGATCCACTCACCAATGATCTTCTTGTTTACGGGACGTTTCCCCACGGCAGTCCTGATCATCGCGCCAGTGACGCCCTCATGCTCTCTGATAGCACTTTCAATGATCTGTCCCGCCCTCATATCAGGTTACTAGACTTTCAGCGTAGGCTTTGGCCTCTTTCATTGTTTCGAAGGGTTTTGGTTTTCTGGCTTTTACTTCATCTGGCCCCCAGAATTCAATAAGGCACCCGTCACTGTAAACCTCAATAACCAAGGACGTGTGTTCAAGGAAATACCGAGTTCCATAGGCTTGCTTGACTTCTACCCAACTTGGGTTCTGTAATTTAAAATCCATTTTAGGTTTCTCTGATTTATGTTCGGATGTGACAGAGAAACCAGACTTGGTGCGGCGAACAAGGAACTTGAAAAACTCACCAGCCCTCGCGTATTCAACTACCGCATCTTTACTGTCAGTTGGCATTACAGTGATCCCATATCTGATCGCTTTCACAGCCATGTCTATCTCGTGATCGGCACAGTTCATAATATATCTAGGCATTTGGTTTACTTTCCCTTTCGTGAGGGGTGGTTTTTGGATAACCTGTCCAAGATTATCAGAAATGCAGCCATACCAGTGTCCTTGGTTGTGAAGTCCTTATCACCATTGGTATAGTTATTGTGCAGGAATGCAGCCGCGTTTTCCACAGTCATAGGGTCTGCATTCAAATCTTCTGTCAGGAAAGCCATGGCAGATGTTATATCATCCCATTCAGCGTCGTTTCGGGAGTGCCGTTCTGGGATGCAGGTTTCACGGTAGCTGTGGATCGCGTTCCAGATCGTGTCTAAATAATTAGTTCGGGTGCATGGTGTAGACATTATCCCGCGCCCCCGTTCTTGGCATACAGCATGAACCGTTCTTCCACATGGGGCAGGGTTCCTTCATTGAGTACATGCGCGGCCCGTACTGGGTCAAGGTCGCTTGTGGCGAGTAGGACGGTGGCTATGACGTGATCCAGAGTGATCTGCACTTGGGCAAAGTCTTTAACGGGGTGCCTCCCATTCAGAATTATCTTTGCTGCTTGTTCAGCCAGCTTGGTATCAATCTCGTTTTGTTTGGGCATTTGTTTCTCCAGTGATAGATTTCTTTTGTAATTCCCTACGATTGATTTGTCAACCGCGTTATGCCTCCCACATATAGGTGCCTGTTGGGACGTTCGTTCCACTGGATTTGAATGATCCCACAGGCAGGTCACGCCAGTTGTAAGACCATTTCTCGTCAGGGTCGCCACAATAGCCGTGATCGTATCTCGCCGTGGCAGGTAGGATCGCGTACAGTTGTCCGCCTGGTTTTAAGAATTTCTTGGCGTGATCAACATGCTTCTGATAGTGCTTCCCCGCGAATGGAGGGTTCATCACCACAAGATCAAAGACGGGTTCTGGTGGCATGTCCAGAAAGTTGGCCCGTGTTACCGCCAGTCCACTGTTGATGCACTGTAGATGCCGTTCAGCGTGCACCTCGACGCCTTGTATGCTGATATGTGGGTGGGCTTCCAGCATTTGCTTCATCATGTTGCCCGTACCGCACGACGGTTCCAGCACTTTGGCCCCCTGTGAGACGTGCATATCATTCAGCATGAACTGCATAGCGGCTGGTGGCGTAGGGTAATATGCCAAGTCCTTGGATAAGGCCGTGCCAGTCTTCTTGTACCGCTCTGCCGCCGCTTCAGGGCTATCGGGTAATACCTCACCATAAAACTCCGCAAGACCCTTGTTGATCGTCTTTAATGCCTTGGGATCGAATATCAGGTGGCAGTTATTGTTCTTGAACCATTTGACCTTGACGCCGTTGTATACGGGCAGTTCCATACGGCGTGCTGACTTCATCAGATCATCGAACTCGCCATAGTCAATCCGTGGTTCCCCATCCAGTGTATTCAAACAGTTCAGCACGTCTTTGACTTGATCACGCCCCCATCCATGATACTCTCCGCAACTTTCGACAATGATCCGCTTGGGCAATCCTTTGACGCCTATCCGTACCTTGTCATGTGACTTGTATGCGGGGTCAAGTTGGGTGAAGCATTCAGCCAACCCCTTCAATACGTGGTGACGTGGATCAATCAGATAATCAGCGAATAGTTCGCGGATGTTATCCATAGTGAATTCATCAGGCTTGGTGAACTTGAGTTCAAATGACTTACGATCTTTGGTAGATGCAATCGCGTCGATCTGCAACCCGTTATACAGATACTTCCATGCGGATTGCAGCAAGGATGCCTCCATATCGTTCTGGGTGAGGTGTAGCCGCTCTCGTGTCATTGGTTGCCCAAATGTGCCCTGAATGCAGACAATCGCCTCACACGCCTTCACAGCCGCGTCGAAGGCCATGATCCGCTCTGGGATCGCAGCACGCTGTTCATTGTAGGTTTCAATGGCGTCGGATAAACGGGGCCTGATTGCAACTTCGGTGCTTGGTGAGGGTTTCCCTTTGATGTGTATCATCTTTTAAATTCCTCAGTTTTTCCATTTTTTGTTTTGCTCATGGTAGTCGGCCCCGTTTTGTAGCCATCCCATATCTTAACCAGTAAATCACGACGGGCAAGGAACGCTATATGCTGATCCCCTGATATGTTCATATCCCCAGTCACGTCACGAGACAGCTTTGTAAGTGCTACACGCTGGTTGGCAAGAGTGATCCCGTGACCTTTGGCCCTGAACAGTCGATCCCCGACTTCTTTCAGTACCGCCATCCGTGCGTTATAGTGTGCTAGTTTCATCATCCCCTCACAGTATGCACTAGAATAGCAATAAGAATTAATAATGAAAGTGCTGCGCATATCATTGCTGGTCTGTACTTCTTTGATTTATCGAATAGCGTTGAAATGTTAAACAACAACACGGATACAAGCATGAAAAAAGTAGTGGTACTAAGCATTTTCATCAAACCCGCAGCGGATGGGTTTGGTTTTAGCACGCCACCCCTCCTGTTTAAGGGCGTTCTTGGCTGTTGATTGTCTCCATCCAAGATCATCCCGTCCATTTTCTGCTATTTCAGTCAAAGCCGCTTCCAACTCCGCAATGCGCTTGCCGTCATTCAGTGCTAGGCGGTTCTGAATAGTTTCGATTATATGCTTAACCAAAACGACAGGATCAACGGCGCAGCATTCCATATGTTCTTGTGCAGGTATAGGCCCGACATTCGCACCAACATACTCATACAGAATGTTTAGGGCCACTGCGTTTGCTTGTGCAGCAACCTTCCAGTCTTTGTTTATATCGGGTTTGGTTTCATCAACCACAGGTGCGCTGTCACAGTGGTTCATCACATTTAAAGCAGAGGCTTCTCGATCCGTTATTTTACAGTAGGTACACATAGTTCTTCCATGCCCTAGTGTTGAAGGTATCCAATTATGATTAGTCATGTGTCCAAGTCCTCATGCGTTTTTGCGATTACATATTCACGGGTGATCACCTCTTTGACCAAAAAGTCTTTCTCGCAATGGGAACAAGAAAAGTCGTGTGCTTCCTCTCCCCAGTGCGTTGTGACTTGGTAATAGTTATCACCCTCATCAAGCGGATGTTCGCCCCCACAGAATGGGCATGTTATGCTGTCTACCATGATAATCTCCAAATAGGTGTTCTTGGTATAACCCCCTGTTACGGGTTTGTCAACCGTAGCCGCTCACAAGTGTCTGCCCATTCATATATCCCAATCTTTGCCAAGTCTGCTATGACGCGGCTATCCACCTTTACACTGCATTCAGGGTGGTCTGGGTTCCCAACTGTGATAAGCCGTGACTGTGGTTGTGGGGGGCTGTAAACCACTATCATAGCAGATACGAATAACGCCGCCATGATAGTAAGGATCAGTAATCCTGCAAGGGTTGGGGTGCTATACCCCGTTGTAGTTGGTTCTGGTTCCCGTACCATCAGTTTAATCCAAATCCGTTAGTTCTATACCCGCACGCTTAGTGTACGATACATGCTCCATTGGGACGCAGCGGAATACCCGTACCGAACCGCCACTATCTTCAATTTCCAGTACCGCGTCGGCAAGTGCCTGTTTGTCCTCATGGACAGCAAGGCCGTTATCGGCATTCTTTTCATAAAGAGCCTTAGTCACATAAATATCTTTCATCAGTTTAATCCTTTCAATACGATGTCGATTTCAGCCAATGTCCCTTGAACCTCGGCCCAGTTGTGTACCAGTATACTCGCGCATAGTGCATACATGAATGCTTTAAAGATGAAGTACATGGTGATCCCCCTTATAGGTCAATTGCTTCACTACCATCTGTACGATGCACCCTGATAATGACAGGCACGATTTCAGCCTGTGGGTTCTTCAGATAATCGGGGTGGACTACCCATTGTTTATTAGCCATTGCCTTGGTGGTTCCCACGGCCCTGACAAAGTAGGTTCGGTTAGTCGGGCAATACGCCATAAAGCCTTCTGTTACACAAGCCACTATCTTTTCCTTTTCGGAGTTACAATTACACGGTAGGGGCAGCGGGTTCTGTGAAGGACACCGACACCTTGATATTTTTCCCGCTTCCCAATGAATACGGTTTGGGCATACATCATGCGCTGCACATCTGGGGCATAGTTCTTGGGTTTGACGGGATAAGCCCCCACGACGAAACTCTTGCGTTCTTTCTGTGCTATCACGAATGCACGTTCATTAGCACGGACGCCGCAGATATGTTCGCTGCGTTTCATAGTTCCACCTGTCGGACAACCACGCCTTGCAGTTCGAAGATACGCATAGTCAGAAGTTCATCTACGATATAATGGGGGCATTCCAGTAGGCTCTTGGTGAGTGCCAGAATGAATATCCCTTGGTGTTTGAATAGCGCGTGCCCCTTGCCCATGAAATAGAGCAACTCATGCACGCTGGTGACGGGTACGGGTTGGAGTTGTCGCTTCATTTACAATATACCTCATAGTGCAGTTCTTGTCCCAAGTGTAGGATTTCACTGGCGGGGCATGTGATAAACAGCATCCACTTACCATGTTTTAAGCCTACCCGATGATCGCCATTCATCAATGTATTTGTCAGCCGTTCAGCTTCTTCTTGTGTTCCTGTTTCCAGTTCCATTTCAATATCAGGATTGTTCATCCGTCTGTCTCCAATTCAGGTGTGTAAGGGCCAAGGTCGGTAGCCCCACGGTTTTTAACACTGTGCCAAGCGCACATATCGCAAGCGACATAGGGGCCTTCTCTAAGTTTGGTTTTATCAGAGAAATGAAACCACGCTATGATCTTGGTAGCTGGACTGCAACAATCAATACAGGTGCCGTGCGAGAAACTGGCTTTATCACAATCGGGGCAATGGGTTGGCCCTCCATTATCATCAAGGATCAGATAGGTATCTTGGCAGGTTGAACATTCACGGATCATATCAATCCTCCCATATACGCAGGTTGCAGCGTGAGCATCGTGTCGAGTAGATACGCCCAAACCGTCCACACTCATTGTTAGGGGACAGGTAATCCATCCTCATCCCGCCTTGTGGGTCGTGTCCGTGGCGGCAGGGCCATAGCCAATCTAGTAATTTAGTAATCATCGTTTACTCCATTCGTCCCAAGTCAATCCTTGGTGAGTTCGTTCGGCGTCTTCAATCGCCATTGTCTTGCCACAGGATGCACATTTGCATTCGTCGGGCACGGCTTCACCACTTTCACGGTAATATACATCAAGAAAGTCGTGCTTCCCGCATTTGATACAATCCATATCAGGGGCGTTATATGGTATCTCACCCATTACTTTTCTCCTATAATCTATCGTTAGAAGCCCAGCCGATTTTAAACATCTGATCCATGTTTATCCTGCTTATATCCATAGTCGTGGCTTTGACTTGTTTTTCAAGTTCATCCAATCTCGCCCCGTGCATGTGGGATGGTCTATTTTGTGTCTTTTGGTATTCGGCCTCGCATTGGCGTCTGAATGCTATGTATTCTTCCAAGATACTATAAACGTGGTTCACATTATCAGCCATGATTAACACATTGAAGCGGATACAGCCCTTTTCAGGTAGGCGGCAATGGTAAGGGTATTTCCCCGCTGTAAACGTGTAGGCACGTTCCTTGTTACCTGTCACCCATGCCCTACATGGATTGGCTACATAATCTTTCTGTGAAATGTCGTATGCTGGTTCACTAATCATCATTCACCCCCTTCAGGTGTAAAGTCTACTTCTGTCTGCAAGATCGCCACAGGCTCACCATGCATCTGCCTGTCATGCAGCCATTGCAGGGCCTCAATGTTTTTGCGCCAGTGGTTTATAAATCGTTTAAGCATTTGATTTCTCCAAGTGATTGGTGGTGTAGGTCTAACATAATCCCCTGCAATTAGTTTGTCAACCCCCCCAATAAAAAAACCCGTGGGGTTTGAGGCCACAGGTTTAATATTACAGTCAATTACGTTTTTAGCTGCCTGTAATATCAGGCAAGTATACAGGAAGATCAGAGACGTCGCTGGTTTTGATAGATGCCCCTGAAATACCTATACCAGTATTCAGTCGATGGATTGGGGCTTGGTCAGCACTTTGATAATTGTATGTGAGGTAAAACTTCACAAGTGCTGGGATTTGCAGGGCCACGACATCAAAGTCAGGCAGTTCCGAATTCACGAGAACCACGGGGTCACTGATAAGGTGTAGATTGGGGTGATCAATTGCCATTGCCACTGCCGATAGGGGGGCAAGGGCCATGCCTACCGAAAGTGCTATAACTGTCATAAAGGTTTTACGCATTATATCTTCCTTTTGTATTTGTTATCTCAACTCATGTTGATCCCCTTTAATAACACTTACAAATGATTTGTCAACCAAACTACTTGACATTAGATTTAAAATATCCCTATGATCTGATTGTCCAGAGGTGGACACCCCGAAAGGGTTTAGATAGAAACTTAGATAACGAAAGAGAGGTCTGCAATGCAGCCTACAGTAAACTTCAACTTAAAACATATGGCGAATGATGGGCGGGTTCATTACTGGACAGCCAAGAGTGTCACGATACACCCCCAATCTGGTTTTGATATGCGGGAAGTGCCACAAGGTGTACAGGTGCCTTCTGAGTGCGTCTCATTCGTGACTGGGGATAATATTGAGTGTACCATCGACACAGGTATAGTTTATATCCTGAATATGGATGGTAAAAATATCGACAAGGTGAACCTGCCAGTTGATGCTCATGGCAACAATGAGAGTGACTGGATCACCAAGGGCAAACTAGACGGTGCCTATAAACCTACCTAACTAATTAGGGGAAGCGGTTATGGATTGCTTCCCCTAAATGATCTTGAGATCACTCGGCTATCTGTAATGAAACCCACTTGAACATTTCGGCACGCAGTTCTGCCATTGTATGCATCCCTGTGAAATGGTTTGTGCTTTCCCAATCTCCAGCATAGGTGTGCATTTCACAACTTCCATCAGCCTCGAAATGTATCAGGATAATCAATCCGTCGATCCGCCACAGTTCTTCAGGGCAACCACATTCATCACTGGGCAAGCGTGCAAGTAATTCTATAGGGGCTGCACCGCCTGTCGGGGTGGCTTTGTAATTAACCCGTATGCATTCCAGTTCAGACACACCAGCGGGGCTTATATACGCCCTCTGTTTATTTGCGGGGTATGGGGTGGCTGGGCAAGGAAGTGTCGGAGAGCATTTCTCACAGTGCTGTTTTATGTGGATACCATGTTTACATTTTAGCATCAGCGTCTCCCCCATAACCATGGGCGGAAGGTGACGTGGTTGTTTGCCGCCCCGCGCCCCAGTGCCTTACGAATGCGGGTCAGGGTGTGTGCTGCCCATCTGTGTAACGGGTTATGAATGTTTTTCATCGGTCTTTCCTTTTTTCGTTTCGGGCCTCGCCCCCCACATACCCCATATAACTATGGTGCAAGGGCCTTACGAGATACTTTCGATTTGTATTGTGGGCAATTATTCAGTTACTCTATTATTCCCTATTACTCCTTTATATTATCTCTCTGAGTTTATTATGTATTTTCATCCGCCGATTTCAAAAATTTGCCCCAGAAAAATACGGTAGGTCGCTTGGGTTCACTGACCATATTGTACCCCCCTGTGATCTTGAGATCACTGATCACGTTTTGCATATTCTTTAGGGCCATACGGGGATGCCTGGTTTTTTCTGCCAAGGTCTGAAGCCGTATTGCTTCCTTGTTTAGTTCCCGCACCAGTCGATCCGTGATGTCTGGGAATAGATCATACATCTTAGTTTTCCTTTAGGTATACCGCCAGTGCAGCTTTACCTTCCTCGGATACCGCGAACCCAGCCGTTCCTAAGAAATCTCGCAGATGGTGCCAGTGTGGATTGGCTTTCATAGCTTTGGCAGTTTCACAATCTTCTTCGATCCCAAAGAAATTGCGGGTTACTTCACCGCATGGATCGTTAGGACGCCCTAGAGCATGATCCATATCATCCATGTGACTGTCTTTTAAACTTCGGTTATTCATGAGAAGTGTCCTTTGGTTCGGGTGTGTCGGATATAATCCTGTTGAGTTCTGGGTACTCCCTGCACACCAATAATTTTGAAAATCGTAAGGCTCGGAACTGTGTTGAAGATGTTACCTTATCTTCCAGTTCTTTTAGACCCGCCAAAATTTCCCGCGCTGTTGTATCATCATGTGCCATTGGGTTTTCCTCTCAAGGCGTTTCTAGCAGCAGCATAATCTTCCATGAGAATATACGGCGTGCTTACCATATTGCAGGTTTTATGGGTCTTGGTAATATCGAAGCCATATGCGGCTATGGTTTTCTCCAGTGCCCTGACGAATGGTTCTAACGCCGCTTCCAGTTGTTCAACATGGGTGGCAACCTCTTTCAGATACTCGGCGGATAGTGGATCACCTGCGTAATCAATAGCGTCTGCCATTTCTCTTATTTTGTCAGGTGAGGTGTTCATCGTGTAGCCCCCGCATAATAGTACCAGATACCGTTTACTTGACGACGGTATAGATCGGAGTTCTTGAACCCACCCCGTTCTTCCCATTGTCGCTTGGTTATTTTGTAGCGTCTCGGTGTATTCATTTTTTCCTGTCTTTCTTTTTCTTTTTCGATTGTAGATTGTTGCCTTTTATTGCGGCGGCTATGTTATGCGCTATGGACTTCTTCACAACTTTGGTTTGTTCTTGGGTCAGTTCCCCAAAGAAGTGGGCTTTGCCTTTTTTAGATGGTACAGTGTGGTGAGTGATTACAGGATTTGTGGCTGTGGGTGCATCTAAGATAGATACTTCTTTTACTTCTTGTTTCTTGAGTTTTTTGGCAGCGGCTTCCTCAACCATCTTCAGATAGGATGCTGATACAAGCTTCAGGGGCTTCTTTATCGGTGCGGTTTTGGCCTCGAATGTGCCATTACTATTTTGCTCTTGTTTAATCAGCAGATCAGCATGGAATGCCTCGGCTTCATGTTGCTTCTGGAACGTGGTCAATACCCCACCATGCGAGACTTGGTAAACAGTCTTCCCACTAACATTTTCCACATGAGAAATACCTATACGGGGTATAGGTTTCTTCTTAAACTTTTTCGTCACCCAACTTGTAATTAGTTGCCCATCAGATGCGTAGGTTTCGACTGGGTATTTTCCTTCAAATTCATTAGCCCATTCTTTGATAGTATATGGTGCTTCGGGTTTCCCGATCCAATAACCCAGATCATTGTATCCTTGGGGCGGTGCTTGGTTGTCGGGTGTTGGTGCTATCTTGGTATGCTTCTCATAGTTACTACCTGTGATAGTGCCCCCCGAATAAACCTTTTTACCAGTGACTTTCACCCCCGCCTTTTTATCCCATATGAATTTCTTCAAAGCCACGCCTTCGCCCTTGGGTATTTCTTGAATGTTAGGCTTGGATTGTTTGTGGGTGTTGATCGGCCCCAGATCACTATCGGGTAATTCAAATGCCCCATGTATCATTTTATTTTCTATATTAGCCAAGACTTTGTTCGTGATCTTAGTGGTGTCAATGTTTATGGAAAAGGGCTTTGGTTTACCCCCATACTTCTCGTGGAAGGAGATGTCTTTATAGCTTTTCTTAGCATTTTCTACATCTTTGGATGAGATTACATCCCCTTCAACATCCAAGAAATAACCAAGAGTGTCGTGGTACTCTGTAACCCGCATTTCTACGGTTACTATTTCACACATGGCTAAACATGTAGGGCAAGGGTGGTAATCTGAACAATTATCCGCGTCAATATCACAATGTGATCTGAGCAGTAGTACATTTTCGGTTTTCAGAAACCCGTCTAAGTGTTTGGGTATTTTAATCATGCTATTCCAAGTGATCTCAAGATCATCGCCTTGTATTTGGTGTATAGCTTTATGGTATTACCCTAACAATGGTTTGTCAACCCCTAGAATGTGGCTTCCCGTAAGTGATTGACTTCATACATAAACTTGGCTTGTGTTGGGTTGTCGGCTTTCACAATAGAGGACACTTCTGGCAAATCATCAATACCAATTCTATCCAGTTTCAGGACGTCCCCTTGGCCTTGCAACACGGCGCGGTAAACTGGAATATCTCCCGTTGTATCTACTCCGATAATACGCAGTTGTGATCCGCGCGGCAGTATCAATTCTAACTCGGCGTGAAGTTGGGATGCTGGGAATGCTGGTAGGACTTTCTGTCCCGTGCCAATTTGTATCTGTAACAAAGCCCCTCCAGCCGTGAAGTCAGATGCAACCTCGGCTGATAAGGACGTGGACATGAAGGCATCGTCTTGGAAGATTTTACCAACTTTAAATTTCTCCGCCACATTCGCGGTCACGCCCCGATAGGCGTAGGTCACGTTTGGCGCAGTTGATGCCCCCCGTTCCAGCATTTCCTCTATGGTCTTTGCTGTGGCTAATCCATCGGGTTTCAGAACAGCATTGGTTCTCATAGCATCATTGATCTGATTGAATGAAAAGCCCGTGTAGTTTTGTAAGTTGCCAAGGTCAGGGTGGAAATCGTCGCCTGATCGTAATGCTGTTTCGAACAGTTTATCCAGATCGGGTTCATTAAATACCTTACGCGCCTGTCTTTCATATCGCGGCTGCATCACCCGAACAGCCGCAGCCGTTTGGTCGAGCGTCGGGAAGTCAGACCATGCTACTGGATCATAACTGGCGTCTTTGGATATGAGTGTCACAACCGTTCTGCAAAGGAAGTGGAAGGGTGGTGTATCGAACCCGCGCGCTTGCAATTCTTCATCACTCAGTTCCATCAACTTTTCGATCTCATGGGACAGTTGCGGTGGGAATGGTGCTTCTCGTTTCTGTGTATCTGGATCAGTGATTGCCAACACTTTGCCGCTTCGGTTGAATGCGGTTTCTACATCGAATATTTTACCGTCAAGGTTCTTGCAGATTTCCGTTGTATTGGTGTCGTGAACCGCGTCCAGTCGATACTGGGATATGCCCCTGACACGGGCTTCATAATACATGCCATGCGCTGCCACACGGGTGCCTGTCACATTAGCTGAAACATTCACCACCCGACGTATCTCGCCCCGTAGGAATTTGTTTATGTCGGTTGCCAGTTTTGCAGGATCAATGCCCTCGGCCTTCTGGAAGGTGCTGGACGCCACTATGCGCCGTTCCAATGTCCTGCGCGTATTCTTCTCCAAGCCCTTCAGTACCCCGTTTAAAATCACTGTCACGGCTGATTTGTCCACTTCGGCGGGGAATGGTGCACCAGATGCGAAGATTGTGTTCTTTGGTTTGTCGATTGCACCCGCGCCAGTCAGGGCTGTTGCCCGTGTAAAAGCTAACACCCGTGATCTCGATAAAGAGATTGCGTCTTTGAATATCAGTTCACGGGTGAGTTGTTGGGCTTCCTGAAAATCCCCATCAGACAAGGCTTTAGAGATTGCATCCGTTTGAGACTTCATTGCCTTGCTCATAACGGTCTGCATTTCAGACGAAAGTTGGTCAGCCAGTGCCGTTAGCGTTTGACTGATATCTTTGGCTTTCAGGGGGGTATTCATAGGGATTACCCTTGGATTGCCCTGATACCTGCAATAAAGCGGCGGGTATCACATAGAGTTACACCATCTTCTTTTAACAGCTTATTCATGTTGGTTGTTGACAGGATCGCTTTGTAGATTTTTCCATCCCGTGAAACATACTGTGTAGGGCGAATGATCCGCGCGTCTTTCATGGAGGCGACAAGTTCACTTTGATCTGCACAGATTGCCATTTGTTGCGTGCCGTGGTTCCCCGCTGGAACCTTCTCTTGGTTTACATAAATCATAGGGAATAATCCTTCATTTCAGTACGCCGCTTGGCGTCGTTAAAGGCAGCTTTCGCATAGCCAGCAGATACCTCATTGGAAGCCGCTTCGACTAGGAACGGTGACGTATACATCAAGCGGGAAAGAATTTGCTCTACCCCGTCCTGATCGTCTGGAACCATTTCATCAAACTCTTTTTCAAGGGTCAGTAATTGTGTCAGACATGCCTCGGATGGGTTGTCTTCATAATCGCGTATGCATCTTTGCATTTTGGACGCCAGAACTTTAATGGCTTTTTGGGTTGCCCCTGCCGCGCCTTGCTCACCTTCATTGATCGGGGGTCGTGGGGTTATGCCTTGCCCCGTGCCTTCACCTGCTGGTGCTTCAGCTTGTGGTGTGATCAAGGTTTCTTTGAATTCCTCTGCCACTTTGATGTCAAGACTTGCAATCGTTGCCAGTTGGTCAACCCACTCTGACAAAGAAATACCTTCAGTTCTTTGCAACATTGAAAGTGCACGCAATTGTAGGTTCACGTCGTTCACTGTAAGCGGATTAGATACGAATTTGAAAATACCTTTGGGATCAATTTCTCGCATGAAACTCATGTTGTAGCGTTCGTCTTCCTCAGTCCGTTCGGGTGCGAATACCTGTGCCTCGGCAACCACGTAGGATGCGTGTGCTGTGGCGAAGTTATAACTATCAGATGCGCCCAAGAATATCGAAGGCATACGGAAAGAACGGCGTATCCGCAATTCATTACGCTCATCATATTTTTCGAAGGTACTGTCAGCGTCATTGGCCCCGAACTTTTCGACTTTCACTGTCGCGGCTTTCTCGCTGTCGAGATTACCAGACGCAGGAACTTCAACAGCCACCCCACGTTGCTTCTTAGAAGATTGCCCACCCAGATATGAGTTCAGTGTCTTGGCTACTTCCTCAGATACAATACCGCCTGAGATAAATACGATAACGGGTGGTACACCCCCACTGTGGAAGAATGCCAGATTGTGTTCTTCCGCCATACGTGATCCCAGAACCGACGGTAGCTGCGTGATCCAACGTGGCATACCATAAGGTGAGCGCACGTCTTCAATGTCTTTGTCGTGTACTATGGAATGTGCCCGACGCGCGGCTGGTAACTTCTCACCCTCTTTGGCCCATTCACCAGTTACGCGGTCAAGATCACGACTTGCACCATACTCTTTGTAGTAAATCAGCTTAGTGCCAATCTTCTGCACAAAACGGCGTTCTGCCCTCATAGTTTTTAGTTCAACTTCTTTACCACCCCGCATTACTTTCACAGTGACAGGTACGGCTGCATCCAGTTTCACCAGACGCATTGATTTGGACGGGGCACGACGCAAGAACGCCAAATCACCCGTCATAGTATGTTCAAAGACTTTGTAACTGTTGCCCGTGTGGTGTAGATCGCGGCGTAATTCTTTACGGGTTTTCATAAAGGACTTGCGCGGAAATACCTCGGCCAAAAATTCTTCGATGTTTTCTTGTATAATTTTTTCTTCATCAGACAGATCAATGTTGTTGCTGTCTTTGGGTAAGATTTTATACCCTGTCCCTGAGATATTTGTGATCATGGCTGCAATACAGGGTTCAAGTGTGTTGTTCTCAGACACCAAGCGTTCCAGCCGTTCAGGGGCTATTGGGGGTGCCAGCAAAGATGGCCCCGCGCTTATCCGAATGTAGTCATGGAAAAATTGGTCTTCCTGATCCAACAGTGTGGCGGATATATCCCCCCCAGTTGCGAGTTCTTTCCTGAACTTAGCGGCCTGTTTTGGGTCAAGATGGCTTTCGGCTTCTTTGGCCAATTCTTCACGGGTAAGCCCCGTCAATGCTGTCATGGCTAGGACACCATAATTGTGTCGGCCCCCATCTTCGGCTTTGAATACGTTTTGATTATCGCCTGTCAAGACGCGGCCTTTCGGGGGTTCTGTTTTCTTTGCCATTAGTTCATACTCACCTTTTCAAGTCCCGCCAAATTCAAACCTAATTCACCGTCCACAGTAAATTGTAGTTCTGGCTCCCAGTCAAATTTTTCCTTAAACGGTAAATTCTCCATTGTTTCTACAGCAAATCCCAAGGCTTTCATAGGGTCATTTTCATCCACGTACCATAACCCCTGATCGTGTATCTGTGCAAAAGGTACTAACAGATCAGGTTGTTGTTCTTCGATTAGTCCCATACTCCACCACATCATGTCAACCAGTGTCCCTTGTATTGGTGAATTGATCGCCTGACGCTCGGAGGTTGAACGGGTCTTTTTGATGGGTGAGTATATGTTGTGTAAGCGTCTGGTTCTGCCAAGTGGTGATCTCACCATTCCAGTTTGTTGCGCTTCCATTATCTGCCGTGAGTGCCACGCTTTCAGGCCAGGATATAGATCAAAGAATGCGTCACGCATGGCCTCGGCTTCTTCGATTTCCACCTTCACCCCGTATACGGCGTCGGCATACATCATAAAGCCATATGCCCCCATGCCATACAGCAACCCAAAATTACCAGCCTTGCCCCGTTGTCGAAGTTGCTCGTAAGCGGGTCGATCCATTTTCTTTAGGTTCATGGCTTCTTCATATGTCATGGCGTTTGTTGTCGCGGCTGTCAGCGCGTGCAGATCAACCCCGTTCTTGTACGCCGTGATCATCTGTTGTTCTTGGCCCCAACATGCAGCGACTTTCAATTCGCCTTGGGAATAGTCAACCGCGCATATCAGTTTGCCCTTTGGTGCTATGATGCATTCGCGTAATCGCTTGCCCCAGTATGAGTGCTTGGGCACTGTGTTGTGGACATACAACCCATTAGCCGTGAAGTCGTGCGTGTCTGGTACTGTGAAGTCATAGACATATTCCCCTACATTGGTGGGCAGAACTGTATCCACTTGCAACCCAGACCGCTTGCGATACTTGTAATCATCGGTCACGCGGTCTTCGGGCCAATCATCAGGAAGGCACCCCGCCCATGTAGCTGCACGTATCGCAGCCACCCCACTCCACGTAATTGTGCTGGTGAACTCAAGATCACGCAGATGAGGGGCATCAATTCCTTTGAGCAGACTTTCTTGTTGAACCACTCGTGCCAGTTCGAATGGCAGTTCTATCCTCAGTCCGACTTTGCCGCCCTTCATACGTGGGTAAGTTGCCATTGCCCCTACCATTCCACAGAGTACCCAGCCCATTGCTTTGGTTGCCCGTAGATGTCTTGGGATTTCTGGGGTCTTGCCATGCTCGAAAGCGGCTCTGAATTCTTCGGCCCCGTCTGACCAATAACCCCGTTCGCAATACAGCGTGAAGATCGCCACCCCGTCCACAGTATCCACCGTATATTTCTCTTGAAGTGTCGCAGCCCACACTCGGACTGGCCCCGCTACCCGTTCTGGAACCTCAATGTGCAAACGTGCCAATGTATGTGAAACCCGCCCAGACGCTAAACAGACGCCCATAGCACGGCACATTTCCTTGGATACCCAGTCGGGTGCGTCCAGTAGGTCAATTCCATGATGTTGTATCAGGTGATCAGATGCGAGTAGGTTCTTGGCCTTGCACCAGCCCCTCTGGGTCTTCACTGGATGTTCTGGTGTACACTTTAGTTTCAGACCGTTCTTCAGTGTCAGTTCAACTATGTCACGCCGCCACGACTTGAACACGTTAGTGGTTTGTTGCCACCCTTCTAAGCCCCAGACTATTATTTCAGCTTTATGAATAGGAATGCGGCTGTCACCCACGATAGGGTCAATAATGCTTGCAGCCGTTTTAAGCCCCTCTGAGGTGATTATCTCGGTTTCCCCCGTAACACATTGGAAAGCGGGGTTAGTCGCCGTACCGCGCCCTGTAACGGTGCCACCACCCCCTTCTCCGCCTTTCGTTCCTTCCCCAACCTTGTGAATGATGTATGATGCGTGCCAGCGATCATCATAGCGCAGGTGTTTCAGGAAGCCCTCGTAATATGTGCCATACATCTTGGCTACAGATTTGTAATCCAGATATTGTTCGATCAATGGTCCAGCTATAGGGTGGTCTTTAAACTGTTCTAAGTGGAATTGTGATGTGGAAGGCTTTTGTGTTTTCTCAGTTACCTCAATAGGCTTGATACCACACCCCAATTGATTAGTCGGGCTGAACAAGAACTCGGCAATCATATTTGGCTTGGATAGCGGGGCGCGTCCATGTTCGTCTATGCCCCCATATTTGTCCATGAGTTTGGTTGGCATCATATCCGCAGCTTTGCGCATACTTTCGGTTTGCCTTCCTTCCAGATCGGCCCCGTATTCGTGGAACTTTTCACGATCTACGCAGACGCCATGATGCTCCATTTTGTGCAGGGCAATCAAAGCAGGGTGAACCACATTCATGTAGAGCGACGTTAGGGACTGTTTAGACGGGCCTCCATTCTGTGTTGGGTTGTCCTTGATCAACTCCCCCCGAATGGCCTTGTATACCTTTAGCCCCGCGTCTGTGTCACCACCTGCATAGGGCAGCAAATCGGGCTTCGGGACTTCATTCATTTTGGCTTTGTTGTAGGTACGGTTAAAGTGATCATCGTACCCCCCAAGTAATGGTGCATAAATCTTAGTGTGGACATTAAGCGTGTTAGCCCGATTTTCTTCAAGTAATGATCCGCCATTGCAGCTATCGAAGGTGAAGTTCGTGAATACCACTTGCCACTTTACCCTCATCCAGCCCATGTCAAATTTGAAGTTAGCCCCAACAACCTTGACGCGCGGGTCTTTGGCAAGCTTCCGCATGTCGATTATGAATTTCTTCATCTGCCATTCAGTTAAATCTGGCATGTAGATCACGTCGGATACCCCATCCGCTGCCGTGAATGATGCGCTCAGAATATTCTTATCCTTGAACCATGGGAATAGCCCTTCGGTTTCCAGATCACAGCACAGATCAACGGGTTTACCCGTCTGTTTGAATTTAGCGTTAATATAGGCGTTCACCCCATCAAGATTGGTGACATAGGCGTAATCACCAAGTTCTGGTTCCATATTGCCAGTCTGCTCAAAGCGTTGGTACTGGCGAATGTCGCACATAAAATCTACGAAGTTGGTGAAGTCCATGTGTTTGATCTGTGGGGCATATGTCACCCCAAGATGTATAGGGTGCACCCATCCGTCAGGGTGTGCGGAAAACAACTTCCCACGGTTCGAGACAATGCCACCTTTGTTCGGTATCCACCCCGCCGCTTGGATCATATCCACGGCTGGCTTGCCACATGCAATCAAGAGCGTTTCTTCTGAGGGTTGTAGATACTGTGGATTTAGTTGGACTGTTGCGTTAGGAATACTTACGTCGGCAAGAGCCGACTTCACCAAGTCTGGATCGCATTTCTGTACTATTAATCTCATTTAGTGCCTTCTGTTAATTTTACCAGCGCGGGGAAAGGTGACGTTAGAAAGGGCCTTAAGGCCCCGTAAAACGCCCCGAACACCATGCGGAATTCTTCGGGGTTTTCTTGATAGGTGCCAGCACATTCAGCGTGGCAGGTGATGCGGTCTACATATTTGGTAGTGCCCCCCAGACGTGACAGGCACATAGCCACGTCGCCTTCTGGCTTCATATTGTCTTCTGTGGTGAACCGTAGTGAGATTGTTTTGTCTCTGATCCGTGCCGCGCCTCGGAAGTTAGGGCCAAGGAATACCGCGCGGTAAACTGAATTGTTGGAAGTTCCGTCAATTAACTGGTACATCTTTGAAGCGTTACAAAGAGAAACTGTGTTCGGGAAATACTCCGCAGCCACTTGTTCAATCCATTGTTCTTCATCCAGATTTGTACCATTTGAAAGCATTGTCTTTTTGGTTTGGTACACGGAAGGTGCAGTTGTGTACCCCGACTGGAAAATGTTTCTGACAGATGCAGCCGCAGCCACAATTTTCGACGTGTTCTTCTGCAAGTCGGCAACCCCAATTTTCAGGGTTGTGCTTCCATGCTCATGTAGAATTTTAGTCTCATTGAACCCTATGTGGACAGTGGTATCAATTGGGATGCCAGCTTCTTTGCAAAAGATACGGGCATTTTTCTTAATATAGTCTTGGGCACTATCGCCAAGATGTGAGGGGGCGTTTTTAAAGATGATAGCCATTTGAATTAATCTCCAAAATTAGTGGTGTATACCTACATACGCCCCTACGAATAATTTGTCAACTAATAACGGTAGCTGATTTCAACTTTCTCAGCGTCATAGTATTTGACCAGAAAATCGACTTGCTGCGAACTCTCGACAGCTTTGTGACAATATATCTTTTTGACGTAGTTCACAACGTCCTTGGGGGCCAGCCCCATATGCGCCAATACAGCGGCTATCACCAGCCCCGTCCGCCCATGTCCACCAATGCACCCGACATGAACTGTCAGGCCCGTGTCCAGTGCGTCTGCAATCTCTTGCACAAGCGAATGGAACTTACTCGGATTAGTCGGAACGCTCATGTTAGTTATCGGATAATACGAGCAGCGGACAGGTTTGCTATCCTCTTTATAATGCGGGTGCTGTTGCATCCCGTCCAATGCTATGAACCAGTCCACATCTTTATGTCTGTCATGGTCGCGGCAGTTGCCCCCGATAAGAAAGCCTTTTGAGACGGGCAAGGGTTCATGCGTGTTATGGCAGCGTGGTCTAGCCGTGTATACTGTTTTTGCTTTAGATTTAGAGTTGTTCCCCCACAGATCACTGGTTGGATCACCCGTCGGGTCGAAATTGTCTAGGTCTATTTTGTTAGTCATTTTAGGCTTCCTTCAAATGTGTAAATCGTATTGGCCCTATCGCAGTGGTATTGCGCTCAAGGCGTGTGGCTGTTGATTTCTTCGGTTTCTTTTCCACGACTTCGGTAGGGTTAAGGTGCGCTTCTGCAATTGTTTTAAACAGCATGAATTGCTCATATACCTCATAAGACGTGTAGGCCTTAGTCGCCGCGATTTGCTCAGACATATCGAATACAGACGATTTCGCTTGTGCATTCAAAACTTCTTCAAGGTTATCGTCATGTATTTTGAAATAGAAACCTTTGTTAAATATTGGCCCCGTGTTGTGAACCAGTGTCCAACACCTATCACATGCCAGCATGGCAGACATATTCCCGTCTAAATATTCCCTGAATTGATCAGCTATAATGCCCCATGCCTCACCCCCGAATGATCCTAGCCAGCCACCCTCATGATAGTGCTTGCATACCGCGTCAAACAGCGGCCCGATTGCCAGTATACCATTTTTAGATATGCTTTTCATGTAATCTGATCCAGTCCCCACTTTGTAAATAGCGACTGCATGTGGATTGCCCTGCCAGTTATCCCCGAAAGCGGTTTCAATCATGTGATGCTTTGCATGGCGCAATTCTTTGATGCAAATTCTCCACAGGTAGAAAAGTAATGAACGTGCAACCGTCCCACAGGACTTGTTCCAAGCCGAGCATAATTTGTTGTAATCATCTTGAGACATATCTGGCTGTTGCAGAACCAGTTTGTCTGCCAACTCGACACCACCATAATGAATATATGCACCAACAGTCGGGCGCAGCATTTTTAACCCCTCTTGGTGATAATTATCAGCTTTGATAAGTTCCCCAATTGATACGTGTCGCTGTGGTTTAGCAACTCGCAAAGGGTGTTTTGTGAAATAGGTGTAGTCCATATTGATCTCCAAAGTGGGTGGTGTTGGGCTAGCCTATTCCCCCATTAATGGTTTGTCAACCCTATGTTTTAAAACCAGTTAGCAAAGACCATAGACGGGCGCGTCTTGTCAGGATGGGTAGTGGTTCATCAAAGTGTATACGCCCCATTGCTTCCCAATCCACTGTAGGTGCACGTTCAATTGTAGACACATGCGTGAAAGGTGCGGATGCTTCAAACAATCCCGCCAAATCCAGAACTTGATTATATTGGTCTTGGGTTTCTACAGCGTGGGCTTTGTAGTTGGCCCTCACATACGCCACAGCCGCCTCACCTGTGAATTGTGGGTGTTGTGCCACAAGAAGGGCTAACAGCGTCCCAGTGCGGCCTGTGCCGCCCATGCAACCGACATACAGCTTTCTTTTCCCGTCTTCCAGATCGCGCAATATGTCAGGAAGATTATACTCTATTGCATCAGTGTCGAATGTTTGGAAGTCGTTACACCCAAGGTCATAGGCAGGGACATAATCAATAGGGATTTCTATTGCGCATTTCACCAAGCCATAATCGACTGGCTTTTCGCGTGTCGGGCCAGCGTGGACATAAGCCACTTTGCCAGATGCTAAAGGGATTGCTAAACATTTTAGGGTGGGCTGTTGATAATGGTTCATCGGTTTACTTTCTTCACTAGGGTATCGCACAAAGGTGCTTCTCGATTAAAGGCGCGGGGGCAGGGTCGGGTTGCTGTTCCGTACTTGCCATTCATATCTCGTTTCACAGTTTGCAGCATTAGTCCCTTACAGATTTTGCATTCCTGAACGGGTCTTTCATCTACGACAATCGGGCCAATCATGGAGAATGACAGAACTGTGTCTGCTGGCATGTGCAGCACGTATGATCCGAAGACTTTATTGCCCATAGAATGAAACGTATTTGTTGCCGCTGCCGCAATACCTCGAACACGGTTTTCAGTGTCATTACTAAACCCACAGTGACGGGCTTGGGATATTGCAATGGGGGATACTTTTATCTCATGTAATTTCAGCATCGTCTTGCCACCAGATGTTGACTGATTTTGGTGCAGCTATAACAACTTTGATCCGCTTGCCCTGTGAAGATCGCCTGTCCACCCCGACAAACACTTCGGGCCATATCTCGAAAGTACGATCCCATGACAACCCGAAGCGATCCCCATTGTCCAGTTCCACTAAGCAAAATCCAGGCCGCTGAATGGAAAGAACAGTCAGATTGTGATCCCCTACGAAGATCGTTTGCTTTTCCAAGACTGAACATATTTTCGACATTTCGGCACATTCTCAGGTTACATCCAGTAGGTCAAGTAAATCTATTGATTTGGTAAACTTGGAGGGTGTGAGCGTTCCTGTTGCGCTACGGAATTCTGTTAGGGCATTTCCTTCGGTTCCGAAGACGATATGCCCCGCCAAACTATCTCTGAAGTATTTGATAAACCCTTGATGAATAACCCCCACTTTGTTGGAGATCAAATCCTCACCATGACCAGTAAAATCCACTTCAAATGCAGCATGGTTTTTGCTGTCGGCTTTCTTGTGTTTTTCAGCCGCGATTATTTTTTCTTCCGTATCTGCCATGTTGCCAAGGTCAAGCACATAGGTGCGGTGCGTTCCCGCGTCTGAGTTTTTAAGGAAGAACACGTTATCAGATATGTCGCCGCCATGCTTATCGAATTCAGCTTTTAAAATGTCGTACAGTTCGGTAACGTCTCCACCAACGGATATATCCATTTTGCCAACCCAGACGCCGCCAGTGCCCCCGTCAATCGTTATAGTCTCACCCCTAACCATTGTGTTACCACCGATCTTTACAAAGTCTACACCGTCGTTATGGGTGAACTCAAGATCATCAGCCCCGACAACTGCCGAAACTCCAATGCCCCTTGCGACAACCGCAGAGTGACATGTGAAGCCACCCGTCTTGGTCAGGATTGCACCCGCCGCAGCCATTTGTGGGAAGTCTTCGGGTTGGGTATCTTCCGCAACCAGAATACAGGTTTTGTCGATGTCGCCTAACGGGGTGTCTCTCCAAACGATCCGACCAGAAAATGCAGATGGTGAAGCGGCAAGCCCAACAACACAGGGTTCATCTTTGGAAGATACGAATGAGACTTTGGAACTTTCAACCATTCTGCGTGTCAGGCGTTTCTTCAAATAGTTCAAAGGGATTTTTTCCTCTTTGGCAAATTGGACAGCCGTGTCGATCCGTGCCTTGGCAGACATTTTAGCTGTCCGCGTTTGCAGCACATAAAGCGTTCCGCTCTCGACAGTGAACTCAATATCTTGGACGTCTTTGTAGCGGGTTTCCAGTTTCCCGCACAGGTCACGTAACTTCACATAAAGCGCGTGTTTCTCGCCGCCCTCATCCCACAGTTCATTGATATTCTGCGGTGTGATTTCGCCTGACACAATTTCTTCACCTTGGCAGTTGAACCCGATTTCACCAGTGATTTTATTTTCGCCAGTGGCAGGGTCGCGGGTGAACATTACGCCACTTCCAGAAAGCCCATCTGCGGTTCCCATTACCATGCGCTGGACTATACAGGCCGTTCCCATGTTATCGTCAATATCGTGCATCTTGCGGTAGGCTTTGGCGCGTGGTGTATTCCAGCTTTCGAATACTGCGGTGACGCATGAGGTCACTTGGTCAATTCTTTCAGATGGGATTGTCACGCCAGCCGCGTGTCCAAGTAAACGATCCAGCAATACATTTTTGAAAGTGCCAAATGTTTCTGAGCGTTTCTTGATTTCATCCATCAGGTATTTCACCCGCTCTTTGGATATGTCTTTTACAATGGTCAACCAGCCCGTTGCGAACCGTTCATAGTCAGGGTGGTTGCGTTCGGCTCCGACGTTCAAAACTGTGTCCATCATGCCTGGCATTGAGATTGGTGCACCCGATCTGACAGAGAATAAAGCGTCTGGATAATCGACTAGAAATTGCGCGATTTGGTTTTCTGCTAATGGGTGTAGGGTTCCCGTCTCACGGTAATGACGCCATACGTCTGTGGTCAGGATTAAAGCTTCTGGCACGTTCAAACCATTCCCTGCCATTTCCAATAATCCCGCGCCTTTACCCCCGAACTCGGCAGGGTCTACATCGTATAGCGGGACATGGGAGGCATCGGTTCTTGCGGCGTAGGTGGGCATATGTATTCTCCAAAGTTGGTGGTGTTGGTTCCTACATACGCCCCTGCATTTGGTTTGTCAACCGTTTATTATTCCATACAATCCAGTTTCTAGGTATTGATCCAGCGCGGTTCCTGCCATTTGGATTGCGTGCTGTTTGCTCAAGTCCCAGTCGTTATCGTCATGTTCAGCGTCTTCCTTCAATATGAAAGCTGCCATTAATGCTGGTGCATCTGGTGGGTAGTGTCCACGATCACATAACGACACGGTAGCGGCTGCGGCTGCGTACAAGAACTCGGTATGGCCTGTATAAAACCCCGTGCGGCGGAAGCGTAAATAGTGCTTCTGCATATCGTCAGCATATTGTCCGCGCCAATGTTCGGGTAGAAGTGACGAAACCTTCATTATAGACGCGACTACGGCTCTCTCGGTATCCTTGCGCACATAACGTGCCTCATTGTCAGCGGCCCCCTGTATGGCCTGATACATCACATATGCTGGAAACCCAAGTGACACGGCTTCCTTGATAGTTTTGGGCTTGGCCCGTTCCCGTGCTGCCCGTCCTGCATAGATGCGTTTCCACTGTTCTTCGTCGGTCAGATCACGCCACGATTTCCGCTTGCCTATTAATGGGTGGCGGGGCTGTCGTCTAGCGGCGGCTGGGCTTGGGTTTATTTTTATATCGCTGGGCATTTTCACTCCAATATTTTGCGCTATGGTTTATCATTAGATCATTTGGTCTTGGTTTCCCTGTCACCTTACGGGCATTTCCTTTCAGGTGATCCATGTATTCCCCTATGAACGAGTTAACGAATGGATGCCCCGCCCCCTTTCGTCTGGGCAGGTGTGAAGTTAAACTGTAGTGTAGCGGGTCAGTTGCCCTTTTTGGCACATTTTTTCTGGCTATGTCAAACAACCAGCTATCATGCCATTCTTTTTCTTTCTTAAATGTCCCATTGCGATAGAAATCTGTCCAGCCATTCAAGACGTCAATTCCGTGTTCATTACGCAAATTGAAGTAGATGTAGCCGCATTCTGAATACTTGTAACACCGCCCCAGATATTGCAGGTCAACATTCGGGTTAGCGAACTGTTTCTGTGCCGCTTTCAAGGGTACACGGGAATGAGTGAGGCTATCCGCGTCCAACCAAATCATTCCGTCGTATGGGCGTTCCAAGCCTTTATTGTAAACCGTGGCGAAGTGGTGCAGAACCAGCGGCTTGTGGCAGAACTTCACGGCGTCGAAGCGGTAATTGTACTGCCCGTTTACGATACCCTTGGCAGCTTCGTTCCCGCCAAACTTGCAGACAAAATCGTCACGATCCTTGACCACTTCTTTGTGGTAGTGAACTCGGTGAGATTTTATCTGTGGGATTGGTTCATCAGCAAATATATGCAGATCAATTTCGGAAGGCCACAGACGCTCGAAAGATGCTATCATACGGTGCGCGTATTGCTCATACCCAGCTTTGCTGAATGTGGTTACTACTGCCAGTTTTCTCATTATACGCCCTCTTTTGTCATTATGCTGGATTTCGTAGGATCGACGCCATGAGATACCCATGTTTCACGTTTTGATGCAAGTCCGTAGATCACGCCCGTTGCGGCGTCTGCCAAGTCTTTCGATCCGTCAGGCGGGTGATCCACTTTTGAATTCTGTGACACCCAGACCAATTCCCGTAATTCCTTTTGAAGCAATTCATTCTTCGGCCCTTTGACCATTCCGTCTAGGATCAGTCGTTTTGTCAGCATGTAGGGTTCAGGTGTTCTATCAAGTGACAACAACCCACTACGGAAATTCTTACGCCTCATTGTCTGGATGAAGTCGGCAGATTGAAACCCATCAAGACTAACCCATTTTATCGGGTATCCCATTTCACGCAGTACGAATATCAGCTTCTTGAGTTTGTGGATTGGTATCTGTGACCCACCCGTAGGCTTGATTGTCAACAGGGCGTCCATAGTGATCTCAGGAAGCGTGTCAATCATGCCGCCCCCACGGTCAACCGTTTTGAACCCCGAACAGTGCCCCATAGCGAATGCAGCGTAATCAACCGACAACGCTAAATCCAAGTGCACATAACGAGCCTCTTTCGGATTTACTATATCATGCGGTGGTATCACGGCTGGCTGTCCATGGAAGTTGCATGTGTCGGGGTTGAAGATATTCTTACGTTTCCCGAATGCCTCTGCGATCAATGCATAGTTGCTGATGAAGTTTGAAAAGCCATGCAATGCGATACCAGCAATGTCTTTGATTGCACCTGCAAGATCGCTTTCAAACGGCCCATAATATTCGGTTGGTACTTCCAGTATGAACGGCTGATCCTCTACATGTATTTTCTCACCTTCTGGGATGATGTAGGGGCGGCGTGTACCATCCCCAGTAAACACTTTAAACCGCTCTTTGCTAAAGCGGCCTTCTGGTTGGACTTCCCAAGGGCGTTTATCATAAATGTAGATGTTTGTTTTGCCAGTCCGCGCTATCTGTCTATCACGTTCTTCTTTTTTCTTGTCGGTAAACTGTCCCGCGTAGTTTGCTGACCCGACGAGACATAACATTCCCAAGATTTTGCCTTCTCTCAAGAACCGACTTTCACGGCGTCGGGCAATGGCTCGGTAATTCTCTAACATCTGATCCCAGTTGCCCCCGTCTTTGGTACGGCTTGAGCCTTGGATCACTTTCATGTGGTTAACTTCGTCGATCATTCCGCCCATCACGTTTTCACCGATAGCGGCTGTCTCTGTGCCTGGAAGTGGTTCAACCACAATGGCGGAATTGTGGAAGCGGATAGACGCCTTCAAATCTTTTTCGTGTGGTGCGTTTTCCCGAAACCAAGGTGAACCTTCCAGCGTGCGTCTGAGCCGCATGTAATCGACTGTGAAGGCCGTGCCCCCCGTGATTGACTGCATGATGAAACTGATCTCAGAGGATTTGTCCATTTCGAATTCAGCGTGTGGGTCGTTCAGGTTCAAAACGCTATACAAATTGAAAGCTGTCACAAGGATTGCAGCCGTGGTTTTGCCCGTCCCGATTGATCCCGTAAACACAGCTTCAGTGTACTTGCCAGAACAAGCCTCAATCACTTCTGCGCGTATCACAGGCCACGGGCTTGATATACCCCCAAGGTAATAGGGATCATCTAAGAACTGCTCACAGGTTACAGGCGGGAAACGATACTTCTTTTCTTCGGCTTCGGCGTGGCTGATCGTTTCTGTGATCTTGGCATAATACTCGTAACGGTGCACTAGATTTGGAATGCCACGTCCAATGTCCACGACGTCAGGCCTGTCAAATTCTAACAGTGCTTCTTCGAAGTCGGACAAGTCCTGCATTGCAGACGCAGTTGCATTGCTCATTACTTTTCAACTTGCTTTACGATTTCGTCACGCAGTTCCAGTGCCTTCGCTTTAACCCAGCCATCCCATGAGCGTCCAGATAATCCACCCGTCGGGCTTTTACTGGTTTCAAGTGATGCTGCGTCTTGATCAGCGAAATGTTCACCCGCGAATATCAGCATTCTGTTGTCGCCAGCAAGTGCATTAGTCAGTTGCTTTTGTCGAACAGCTATAACAGTTTCAGCGCGGCCCCGATTGTAGGCGGCTTTGAAGTCCGTGCGGTTCATGTAAGTGGACATGGTACTGGGACTAATGCCATAGTATTCTGCCATGACTGCATTACCAATTCTCAAACGCCCAAAGACTTCGATTTGCTCTATGTCAATATCAATGTTTGTGTTTTGGGCCAGAACAGGTTCGGCAATACGTACCTTCGCCTTCTTTTTCGGCTTTGGTTTTGGTTTATTTTTGATCGTTAGGGACATCATATTCTCTCAGGATCAGTTTCGTTTAGGTTTCCAGTATGGGGGCTAGTGAACTCAAGATCAATTCATTTTTTCGCCGCGCGTGCTTGGGATTTGCTCATCCATGCTTTTGAGTATTCACGATCTGCAAACAATTTGGAAAATCCAGTGATGTGCTTGAGCCTCAGAAGTTCTTCTTCACCCATACCCAATTCATTACAGACCTCGGCGTCTGACCATCCTTCTTCCAGCATTGAAAACACCATAGAAGCCATACCGTCTACAGAGTGTGAACCCCGTGCCCGATTATGCCTTACTGTACTTGCCATCCTGTTGTTGATATCTTTGTCAATTACCACGATGGGAAGCATACCATTGTTGCGCTCATAAATGTCTTCATTGGTCTTGCATACAAAGTACCTGTGGAACCCATCTACAATAACATACAGGTTCTTGGTTTCATCCCAGACCGTCACGACAGGCTGGGTGTACCCATCATGCAGGATTGAAGTATAAAGTAACTTCATTTCTACCTTGGCTACTGAGTTTGGGTTATAATCATTTGGGCAGACCATTTCAACGGGCACCCAACGTATCAAATCGACTGGCTGGGAGGCATTGGGGCTTATTTCGTGCAACCATGCCCGAACAGCTTCAACAGCCGTTAGACGGGCTTGAGGGTCTTCAATGGCTGCAATTTTGTCTAGGTCTATCGGATTAGTATCCATCAGTTAGCCTTCGCTTTCTCTGCTTTTTCTAGTTCATGTGGGGGTATCCATGTGCCATATTTGGCTTTGATGGGTCTGCCCGTTTTCCATTTGATGAATTCCCCTGCTTGGGGGGTGGTGCCAAAGTTGTCCAGCTTCACAAAATAATAATCGTTTGTCAGGATCGTGCTTATCTGTACAGCCGTGAGGCGGTTCTTATTCAGCATTCCATCATAGGCTTGATCATCACGGGCAAAACGCTTCCTATATATCTCAGTGTGTTCTGGATTTATCACCAGCATATCCAGTAGATGATCCCGATATTCTACCCATGTTTTGAACATCCAAGGTAGTTTTTTTGGTGCCTGAAACATATAGCTTTTCTCAAGGTTCAGGGCTGCGTGTACACCCCCAAGCCTCTCAGTCAATTTGTCCCATGTCTTCCCTTCAATCTCAGGAAGATAATAAAGACTGTGGATCGCTGTTGAATGGTGTAGGTTGGATACCCGCATTTGAAAGGGCGCAACGCCGTGCTGATACATGCTGTCGTATATGGTGCAATACTCACACCCAACTTCATGGATGTATTTCCAAACGTCTTTGTAAGACCAGTCATAAATTGGGTAGAACGAGTAATGAGGGTGCTTACCCTTGTTCAGTTTCTTTGCCCATGTGATGCCCTTGAATTTTGGTGAGGTAGTCAGTCCTTTGGATCGTGCGGGGCTTTCCTCTGCCCTCACACCCCCAATTAGACAGGCGCGTTCGTCGGGGTGATACACCCGTAGTACAGCGTCGAACATATCATAGAAGGCTTTGGTTCCGAAGATGTTCTCGTGGATACTATTAGGCTCTTTTTCCCTCATCCAAGTCTTGCCTTCTTCCCAGCACTGTAGCCAGTTGTCTTTCATGGATGCGGAATTGAATAGCTGGATAGGTACTTGCAGCCAATAAGGTTCTACGCGGGGATCGTTCATAACAGTTCTTACATAGTCGGCAGTCGCTTGCCACTCGGCTTCCTGATCTACCCAGATTACTTTAAGGGGCAATCTGTCAAGTTCTGTGGCTACAGTTAACGCCAGTTGCAAGCATGTTGTGCTGTCTTTACCACCAGAAAATGCTAGATAGATATTGTCGAATTCTGAATACAGAAATCTTATTCTGTCAAGTGCAGCCTCTTTTACGTTTTGTTTCAGGCGTATCTTCACGATCTTATCCTTAAAGTTTCAGAGCAATTCTACATTTTTCTGCCCGTGCTGCATTGAATTCTGTAGCGCGTACCCCATACCCGTTTGCAGCTATACGGCGAGCATGTTGCCCATGCCCTGCAAACGGCTCAAATACTTTAGTTGGCTTGTGGTGTGCAAGGGTTTTGTCAAGAAAGCCCCAGCCCTGTAAGTTTGCTGCCCCAGACAGGTTCATATCCGTGTTGAAACACATTGTCGCATAGGGCTGTCCACTAAGCTGGGTGCCAATAACTGTACCAGCAAGAACAAAGCCATTCTCTTGCCCGATAGCCTCTACTCGCTCATAACCTTTCATGCCATATTCCACAAAACAGGGTTTCCCCTTGGGGGCCAGTTGGAATAATTTGTTCAGGATACCGTCAATAGTATTGCCCACACGTTCAACAGCGGTTTGCTTGTATCGGATTGTCTCAAACATCTTTACCAAGCCTTGTTCCCATGGGGGGTCAGTAAATGTAAGATCACAGTCATTGGCCCACCCATCGGGTAAAGACATAATGTCTGCAACTTGGAGACTTACATTAGGCATGTATTGTCTCCACGACATAGGCTTCCGAGAATGGCACGCCCGTATGATTTGGGCGTAGCGGTGGATCGGTCAGGCCAAGTTGGTTGTAGATACGTGGGGTATATCCTGCCCGATAAAACATCAAGTGTGCTTTCCCGCCTGGATTTAGCATTCCTTGGATACGGTCAAGATGCTCATTCGGGATATAATTCGCCGCTGCGAAATAGGCAATGATCGTGTCAAACCCTTCATCGTAGTAATGCTCGAATTTACTGCACCGAAGTGACATAGCAAATTCTGGGTGTTTCGTCATAAACACTTGCAACATTGCCATGCTAGGATCAATGCCAACATAGTCTTCTGGCTTGACACGGCCCCACTCGACCGCCATGCCCGTGCCACATCCAATATCAAGGACACGGCCCACAGGGGGGTATAATTTGACCAGTTGGGAGTTCTCTGCCAGATCAGCTTTAGTCGCATACTTCGCGTCGTACCCCCCCGCCAGTTGATCATACTCAGAATTGTAATTCGGCTTGTTGCGGTTGATGATCGTGCTTATCTGTGCCCCGTGCCCCATTGTCCAGTAACGGTACCCATTCAGGTAAAGATAGGTGAGGGGCTTTCTATTTCCCCAAGGTTCCTTGACCCCATGATCTTCAATAAATTGTGCGACCTGTGTAAACATATTAGTGTCACCCCAGTCTGCTCGTGCTGACCAATGGTGAGGCCACTTCGGCATAGACTTTGCGTAAGTCCATTTATTGCTTTCCAGCATTTTAGCCATTTCAGAATAATGTGCGGGGGTTACAGGCGGGTTCTGGTGCGCCATTCCACTTGGAAAAGGCCTCATAATTCCACCAAAAAGTCTTTGCTACAATGTGGGCAGACAACTTCGTATTCTTTGGCATCAATGGTGCTATCAATTTTAGCGTCCATTTGCTTTTGCTTTTTTTCAAGACCTTCGGCTGTGACAGGGGAAGTGTCCATCATAGGGGCAAGTGTAGGTTTGAATAACTCCACATCAAAATCAGACATATCTAGGAAGCCCATGTCAAATTTCGCTGCATTCAGACGTTTGATCTGGTTGCTTAGAATATCAGTATCCCACGTTGATGTCTCGGACAGGCGGTTATCAGTAATCTGATATGCTTCCTTTTTCGCCTCTGACCAGCCAGTTGCCATAATGACAGGGGCTTTCTTGATACCCAACTGAACCGCCGCCAGATACCGAGCGTGCCCCGCAATAAGAACATAATTTTCATCCACTAAAACGGGGATTGTCCAGCCAAATTCTGTCATGGACGCTGCGATCTGATCAATTTGTTCGGGTGAGTGTGCACGGCTGTTTTGATCGGCTTCTTTCAGTATGCCTAAATCAACCAGTTCGACTTGGTTTGCTGGATCGTTTTTCATGTGATTATTCCTGTTATTTAGAGAATGATTTGCATATCCAGATAAGGGCTTGGGAGACGTTGCCAAGTTCTTCCTGCTCCATGATGCTTTTCAGAATGGCTTGAACCTCGTCACGGCGTTCAACGCCCATGTGAAATGTAAGGCTGGTATAGTTTGGATCGGTGGCTGCACCTGCATCCGCGTCTTTGTTTTTTGGAAGCATGGGCTTGACCATTTTCTTGACTGCATCGTCACCCATCGCCTGTTTAGTCATACGGGCAATCTCGCCACCATTGAAGCCCGTGAATTTCAAATCCAGCCCAGCCTTGGCTAAAATTTTGAATTCTGCATCCAGTTTCTTGACGTCCCATTCTGCCCAGTCAACCGATTTGTTGATAGCAATCCGTAGGGCCTTCTCTTGGGCGTCTGTGAGATCACCAACGTCAATTGCGGGTACTGTCACAAGCCCCATTTCTTTGGCGGCTTTGATACGCAGGTGCCCATCTACAATGCGATCACCTTTAACCAAGATCGGAACTTGAAATCCGAACTGCTCGATAAGGGCTACCATATCAGGCACGGCTGCGTCATTGTTGCGGGGATTGTTTTTGTACTCTTTGAGGGCAGCGACTTCCACGTTTGTGACTGTCATAGATTTATCTGTCATTGTTGGCTTCTCCTGTATGTGGGCACTATGCACCCCTACTTATGGTTGGTCAACCTTAATTCTTTTTGTCAAAATACTCTACTACGAATTTATTGACAGCGGCAGTTACCTGATCATGCAGATACGTCGTGAGTTCTAGTATTACTTCGCCTTTAAATGCGTCCTTATCCGTCTCGTAGTTTTGCATTACTTCGTATGAAATCGGAAAGGATACTATAGTCTCAGGATGCTTGTAATTTAGATTGTAATGTTGGTGCGCTATGTCTTTATCAAGTTCGATAATTGGCTTCGGGTCAAGATCATAGGGAAGCGGAATTGTCTTGGCTTGCAGCGTATGTTCTGTGAAGTTCATATCCTGTATTTTTTCTGCGAAGTTCTCAGCCGCATTTCCCATCTTATCACTGGCTTCTACCATATTCCCGAATACGTCTCCCAGTGTTGTCAGTTCTTTCTGGAATGCGACCATCCCCTTCTTCACCAGTTTGGATGGTTTGGGTTGAGGCCACATAGCTGGCTCATGGTCGCCGCCTTCAAAGTGCACATTACCTGATATTTGGATAGCCATTACCCATTCCGACTTGTGTAAGGTTTCTTGCGGTTACTGGGCGGTGCAAGCGGATGTCCATCGGGAACCATGATCGAAGCCCCTACCGCCCGTTGTGAGCGATATACGACACTCTCCAAGTTACCCCAAGCGGCGTGCAATTCCTGCCCGTTGTCAGTATCAAAATACAAGCCTTCTTCATACCCGCTGTCTTCGGAGTTGTAGACCCCAGAGAAATTCTTGCCGCTTGCAGTTGTGACAGTAATCGGTTGCCCGTCCGCCACTTCACTCAATACTTTCCAGATTTTATCGTCGTTCATTTCAATCCCCAGTTATGTCAAACTGTGAGGGGCCAAGCGGCCCCCCAAGTGTTTTGATTATGCGGCTTCGGTTGCTTCATTAAATTCAACCGCGATAGACACGTTAGGCCAGATTTCGTCGATCACTTCCAAGATGCGGACACATCCGTTTTCACCTTCATCGGCTTGGATTTGTGCGAACATAATTCCCAAACCTTCGGGGGTCAGATCAGGCTTCACTTGTGCCACCGTAGAATTGGTAGCGGGTGCACCTGTGTAAGAGGCCGCAATGATCTCAAGAGCCGCGCCAGAACTATCGGTATTGCCTTCGATTTTGGCTTTGTCGATTGCTTGATTGATCAGTTCTTTCTGATCGTCGTAGATGTTGAAAACCTTCTGAGTTGGTTTCGGTTTTTCTTCACCCGTTTCTGTTGTTTCAGGTGCAGCAAGACCGCCAGCCAATTTAAGTTTTTCTTCATTCACTTTGGCAATCAGGGTTACGTGCTTCATTGATGATGCAGCGTCCAACCATTCTTTGTAGTTGGCGGCATTAATGATTGGCAGAATGTGGCGTAATCCAGACCATGAAACGCCCTTCAATTCAATCGCGGGAATGTTCAGTTCTTGGATCACTTCCGCGTTTTTGATCAGGTACATTGCCTTGCGGTAATCCATACCAGTTTCGGCTTGTAGGAAGCCCCGCATGTTTTCATAACCCAAAGCCATGTAGTGTTCTGATTTCGAGATATGCCCCAACAGGACGCCTATGCGAATGTGTTGGAATTCCAAATCTTCTTCGACTGATTTCAAAGCGACTGTTGATTGTTCGGCGGTTAGTCCAGCCGCGTCTGATACAATTTGTTCAAATGCGCCTTCGACAAATGAACCGACAAACGGCGTCATTAAACCAGTGCCAGTTTCAATCGCGCTGTCTGCAATAGCGACGTCAATATGTTCGTCAGTTTCGTCTACGATTTCGGCTTCCTGAATAACGGGTTTTGCTTTTGCTTTAGCTTTGGCCTTGGCGGGTTCGGGTTCGCTCTCGCCAGATGGGGGGTCAAATACTTCTGTTTCTGCAACAGGGGCGGCGGCGTTTTCGTCTTCCCATTCTGCAAAGGTCTGGGGTGATCCCGTATTTGTGGAATAAAAAGCGACGAATGCTTCCCGCATTTCAGGGGATTGCCCAAGTGCTTCAATAAATACATCGCGTTTGGCAGGTGCACGGAACGTAGACCAATCATCTATCTCTATGATTTTATCAACCGTCCCAAGGAATTCGGATAAGGCTTTGACCGTCAAATCTTTGACAGCGTCAGTATAAATGGCAGTTTTCATTGTGTTCTCCAAAAGAGTTAAAATTGATGGTGCGCTATGTATACGCCCCTGATTTTAGTTTGTCAACACCTTTGTGAACTTGAGATCACTAGATGCATTTCTTAAACCCATATAACCAGAAGCACAGAAGTGCTGCCTCTGCTATCCCAGTATTTTTCTTGAGTTTAAAAACATGCGCCATACTAGGCATCAAGTCAATTGCTTTTTCCCTAGTTTGATCTTTGTCGGAAGTCACTCCCATCTGTTTCTTCCATGATGAAGGCCATGCTGGATGAACCCGCTCAAAGTTAATCTCACATAGGGCCAGAAGCCCCCCTGACGTCTGGTGTGTCGTTCCAACGCCCCCTTGCATGGTTGCACCTGCTTTGCCGAACTGAGGCTTTACAATGGCTTTTTCGACTGCAATCGTTTTGCATCCTGACTTGGCGAATGTTTGCAGGATAGTGTGGACTGCCCGATTATCTAACCGACGCCCTTTGTCCATTTTGATGCTCGGCATGGATCGGCAATCAAGCACTTTCTTTTCTGGGAACTGTATGCAGACCAAGCCCCCTGATAAATCTGCATCTATGCCAGCCAATATCATTTAAAACAGACCTTACATGCAGCACAATTTTTGGCTTTGGTTTCTAGAGCGTTTTTGCAGATGCGTGCTGGCATGGGTGCTTGTGGGCCTATCTTGTCAAAACCATTCCGCCACATGCGGTAGGATTTCGCCTTCGCCAGTGCGTTCTCCAGCATGGTATCATCCCTTTTGACAAAGTATTCTTTCATCGGAGATTTCTTCCAATCGGATAGCTTCCATTTGCTGATCAACGGGTCGGCTGCGTGTCCTTCTTTGCACAGGTAGATCACCCGCCCATCAACACTGTTTACTTTATGGGGGGGCAGGTCTTTGGTCTTTGACGCCAGATATAGATACATCTTGGTTCGCCATTCGTGATCAAAGGTAGATTTGGATCGGGGTTTGAATGTGAGATTGCCTTCCGTCTTGGCTTCGATGGGTGTCACTTTGCCATTGCCCAACAAGTCCGCCATGATGTCCACTGACCCAATGATCCCAAGTTCATCGTCTCGTAGCAAAACTTCGCAATATCTTATTACCCGTTTATGTGCGCCACAGGACACGCAGGATTGTGGTTTGTAGGTATGCTTGGTGAAGTGATCACAGGCCCTACAATGCCAGTTTCCCCAAAGCATTTTTTCTGGCATACGACGCATTAGAATATCTGCCCCAGCATAACCAAAGTCATATGTAATCCGCGTAGCCGTGGCTAGGAAGTCTGTCTCCCGCTTGATGTTATATTTGGTCAGCAATGCGGGTTCCCTTGGGCACCAGTTACGAGCGGGGTCGAGATCGCTTGCATGAACCTGATCGTGAGGCCGCGCATTTCGTGGTTCCGCTGTGTTCTTGTGGATGTGGTATTTCAGATAGTTCTGCGCGAAGTCAGTGTACTTCATTAATTCTTGCGGCGGTGTTTCTTCCATCGCATTCAGTAACGCAGGATTTTTAGTCTTGAACTTGATCATCGGTTAGTCTTTCAAAATCTTCTAGGGCCATGACTGCATATTGGCGTCCGTCGCCCAGTTCCACTATTAGCACGGGTCGTTTCCCGTTTGTCAAACAATCGTTCCGCAGCTTGCCAAGTATTTCAGATGTGACGCTGAATGAGGCATGAATGGTTTTCTTCATTTCTACCATCCATTTGCCACGACGCAGATCACCTTTCCTTGACGATGAGCCTGAACCCGCTACGCTCTCATATCCGCCCCGTCCTTTGATACCAGCCTCGGCTTTGTCGCCAGCTTTGCGCGGGTTGAACTTCTTAGGATTGGGCCTATTTAGCTTCAACGGGTTCACCATCTTTGTAGAGCAACAGTAAATCCTCGACCAGCATTTCCAGTGTCTTGTCATAGTCATTCAAAGCGGCTGTAATCGCGGCCTTCTTTGTCGGGAATATTTCCCCGTACAGTGCCCACTCTTTGCCAGCTTTTTCCAGATACCCCAACTCATCTAGGATGTTTGTCAGGTGAAGGGCATTATTCACTTCCAAGGGTTTGTGATCCCCATAGGGGTATAGTATTGTTTGCCATTCAGCCGTTTGCCTAATGCACGGGAATTTTTTCTTTGTGATTTTCATTGAGTTTTCAGAGTAGATCGCCACGGCTGCGAGTTTCTCTTTCAGGATATCTTTCTTTACCAATCTCAATTTCAGAAATGCTTGGTAGTTTTGAAGGCTTGGGCCTGGAAGTATCTCTGGATTTCCATAACCCCCAATACGGTTCCGCACCTGATTGACATAGATTACGGTTAGCTGTTCACCGTTCTTGGAATGCTCTGCCATCCCCGCCCCGATTTTCTTGCACATGGTTGTAAGGGGTTTGGCTGCACCAGCTATGACGACTTCATGGCTTTGCTTTTCAACTTGGGCGATTGAGGCCAACGCCGCTAAACTATCCACTACGAGAAGTCCCGCGTCTTTACTGAATGCAACTTCGTCAGCTATGTCTGCCGCTTCCTCTGCTGTAGTCGGTTTGAACAGGAATATCTCATCACAGTTTATTCCATGCAAAGTTGCCCATTGCTCATCCCAAGCATTCTCTCCGTCGATAAAAGCAATCTTCTTTTTTGGAAAACGTCGCTGATACTGCGCCATAGTCCGCAAGGTTAGTGAGGTTTTGCCGCTTCCCTCTGGCCCATAGAATATCGAAACAGCATTCATAGGAATACCGCCTCCCAATGCCAGATCAAGTGTTATGATCCCCGTTGGAAGGCGGTCAAATTGCGCGAAACGGGCACCTTTACCACCAAGGGTTTCCCCATGTGTTTTGTGTAGGGCCTTGATGCCCGTGTTCAATAGTTGCAATTACTGTTCCAATGCTTCGCCAGTTGCAGGATCGGTTGCGGCAGATTGTTCTGCAACCAAGTCATTGATCTTGTTTTCGACCCAATCCTTGTTTTCCTGATACGTTGCATCAGGGTCTTCGGTGGGGCTTGACCGTTCCACATGAAACTCGACCATAGTGAAACTTGCAACAGGCATTTTAAATGACATGCCGATTGTAATGATTTCATAGTCAGGCACTTTCATAATCACGTCTGAACTGGTGTGTTCATGTGACATGGTTTTAGGTGGCACGGTTTCATCTTGACTTGTCTCAGTCACATGCACCGTAGTGTTTTCTTCTGCCACGATTTCGGCAGCAGCGGTAGCGTGCCCAGATTGCTCTAGGGCAGCTTTGTTTAAAATTTTAATCGCCATTTTAGTTTTCCCAAGTGTTGTGAATAGTTTCAATTATTGTAGCCAATTCTTGACGAGCCACTTCGCCTTCTTCACCCATTTTCTTTATGGTATGAGTATTCAGTTTCAGAAACGCTACGAGTTTCTTGATCAGTGAGATTTGATGCGGGGTGTAATACCGCTTTGGAACTGTCACGAATGCCATAGGGATATAATCCCGTTTCTGGTAGTATTTCATCCGCTCGGTGGTAATACCAAGTTTATCGCAAACGTCACCAATGGGTACTCCAACATAAGATTTGCCATTGTGTTCCATCATAAAGGGTTCGCGTTTTTTGGCAGCGCGTTTCTTTTCACGGTTCATTTGTGCCCGTGCTTTGATTTGTTCACGATAAACTGGGTCGGTTGCGTAACGGTTTTTCCGTTTGGCAAGTAGCTTCTTTTTGTTCTTTTCCCAGTATTCTTTTGTATGGCCCATAGGGGTATCCTGTGTTTGAAAACTTAATATAACACCCTGTAATTGGTTTGTCAACTGAATGGGCCTTTCCAGATTGCACCATTCTTCATCATGATCTGCCAGCGTTTCTTTGCGATATGCGCCAATGTCGGACAAAGATTATCCCAGACGTCCAAGACAATCGGTATCTGTTTTCCAACCAGCTTTCGAAGTATTCGGCCCACGGGTTGCCTTACATCCAGCCTTGGGAATGCCAAGACACAGGTGTCGAGTGCTGGTATGTTTACGCCCATTGCACAGTATTTGTAGGTAGCAATCAGAACCACGCCAGCGGGACATGCCTTGGCCCGTGCCTCATCAAATTTAGATATGCTACCATTGTACTCAATGATTAAGTTCTTTGGCACGCCAGATGCAATCAGGGCTTTCCTGATCCGCTCTCCGTGCTTGATCTGTGATATGAACACGATTGTACGCCTAGCGGCCTTGTGCGCTCTTAAAACGGCGTTAGCTATTGCGGCGTTTCTGATCGGGTCTGCCATTAAGGATCGGGTTGCTTGGTTTGTTCTGGACGGGTCGAACAGGATTGGCTTTCCGTCCTGTCTCCGTGGTTCCGTCCATGTGCTATCAATCACATAGTATCGTGGGTCTTCCGCGTCGGTGTATCCTACAACGTGTCTCCATCCTACATGGCTGTGTATCAGGTTCATCTTTCCGTCACGTCTATCTGTCGTGGCAGATAATCCCAGTCTGAACATGGCAGGGAATTTTCTGATTGCACGGCTGAATTCCAGTGACCCCAACATATGCACTTCATCAAAGATTACACAGGCAAATCTATCATAGACTTCTGGAGGGTATATCCCGTCTCGGTACACGGATTGTAGCATGGCAATAACTACCTTGGCCTTTGGATCGGGTAAACCTTGGCCCTGCCATATTCCTATATCATCTTCGGTCAGGGTGGTGTGCTTTAGTAATTCTGGTTTCCAGTCCAGATTACCTTGCGGAATGATCACGCATGTGGGTCTGCCAATCTCACATATGAGTTTACACCCAACTGTCGTTTTACCAAAGCCTGTAGGGGCTTCACCAATGCAGCCTTGGTTTTCCTCAAGTTCTTTGAATACACCTTCCACGAAAGGTTCCTGTTCAGGTCGTAGGTCAGATGTAAACTGTGCCTCGAATTCGAACCCGCCTGTAGCGCGGTTGTCGTTTTGAGATATAGGGGCCAGTGTTCTTGAAACGCCTACAATATTTGGATTGTCGGGGTGATCATAAAATAGTGGAACGATCTCACCGCCCCGTGCTTCAAAAAACATCTTTTGGACAGTCGGGTCGGCTCGATCATACCATGATAGCGCGTCAGTGAACTTGGGTTCACCAGTCATAATAGGGAAGTTTTTAGGTATCATGTTGTTTCCAGAGTGATGGGGTGTAAAACCCCCCAAGGCTTCCATGAGACTGGGGGTCTCAAACAAGGGGGATTTTACTAATCGCGGGTTAGGCGATGTTCTTAAAAAGGTATTTCATCGTCGAGTGCAGCGGTGGGATCGCCCCCCGCAAACGCCGTAGCCGCTGCAACGGGGCTAATTGCATATCCCGCCGCATGTGCCAGATCAGGGCGTAGGGCCGCAATCTCCGCGTTTGTCAGGATCGGGTATGCGTCCGCGTAATTGATTGGACAGGTCTGGGTTGGTTTCCCGTTCTCATCGGGGTCGCCAAGTAACGGATACTTCTGCAACACCGCAGCCATTGGCAAGTCCTGCATATATTCACAGTCGTTCCCTGTACGTGGGTCTTGTTTACTTGACCGTGAGAAGTTGAACAATTTGCCAGCTAATGTGCCCCCATGGTTCTCGGCCCGTTTTTGCAGAATGTCCCGTGCCTTCAATGGGGCAGCGAACATTTGTAGGCGTGCAGGTAGAACCGTGCCTTTGTTTTTGCCGTTCATAATTGTGTAAGGCATTGTGTTGATCACGGTAAACAACTGCATAGTTGTAGGGTTATCCCCGTTACTGTCGCATATCAGGCAAGAACCTTCCGTACCTTTGTTGCAAACCAGTTTCACCCAGTCACCGCCAACTTGGATCATGTGGGTGGCTACCATCGGAGTATCAAAAACACTTGGCCCGATTATCGTACCATCCAAGAAATAGAGTTTTGCGAATGAGCCTTCATTAAGCCAGAATTCACGCGCCCCGCCCCGCATTTTTTTACGCATTTCTTGAACAGCTTTAATTTGTTCGACTTGGGTGTTTTGTTGTGCCCCTGCCATTAGGTGTGAAGCTTGCTGTTGTGGTGCAAAAGTCACGGTTGCTGCTGGTGCTGCTGGTGTTTCCCCTGCCGCAGTTCCTACGGGGGTATTGTTTGTAGCTGGGGTTTCAGTAGATGTTGTAGTGGCGGGTTGGACTTCCCCCGCCCCAAGTGATCCAAGATCAATTCCGCCCTGTTCAGCGGGTGGTGCAGTTTTTACTGGTGGGGTTGTTTTTGCTTGTGACACAGACGTGCCTTTGATGTTGATAGCCATATCATTTACCTTTCAAGGTGCTAGTTCGAGTGCGCTCATTCGAGGCCCGTTTTGTTTGCGCGTTTTAGCGCGGTTTGTCAACCGTTCAATTCCATTATTCGGCTGCGTAATTCTTCTTCGGTACTGTCAGCAGGATCATCCCGTCCGTCAGGTGGCATTAAGTGATATACATGTGAGCCTTTCTGTGCGACTTTCTCCTGTAATCGGGTGCGTCCCAGATTTCCGCCTTTGCCAATATCGAACATAGAAACCCATCTTCCAACAGTTCGCGTCCATTCGGGTGATCTGAATGAAACGGATAAAGCGGCTGTCACGTTCGAGTATACAGGCCATATTTTCAGCGCGTCAAAATACCCTTCAACAACCAGTACGGGTTTGGATAAATCCAGAGTATGCTCATTGAACCAAGTGAACCCGCGCGGGGCTTGTTTCTTGAATGGGTAGTAATAATATCTTGGCCCCATTGGGTTCTTGATCAATGTCCGACCAATAAGCCCCCGTGAGCGTTGCTGTCGATCCGTGAGCGTGCATACAACCCTGTACCGTTGTGGGTCAAAGCGCAGCTTGAAGAAGTCTCTAGCGGCGTCTGAAATGCCGCGTTCATGCAAGTAGTCCACGGATGCTTGATGTTCAGATGCTAACGGGAAACTTTCAATCCAGTCTTGGTCGGGGAAGGGATCATCTGCCACATGGGTTGAAAGCGATAATGGTAGGTTCCCTGTCTTGACCTTTTCCATCGTCTCCATGATTTCAGATAGTTTCTCAATTGGTAACGCTGACCAGACGTGCATCAATGTTGCAATCTCGCGGATGTCGCCAGAGTATCCACAGGAAAAACAGTGTGCATGGCCTTCCTCTTTTTTGGCCTCGGCACTTGAATAAACCACTCCGAATGATGGGTTGTTATCCACGCCGCCTTCGTGTCGCCACTTGGCAAGAGGGCAGGACGCATGAACATATCCGCGCCCTACCCCTTTGATGTCTGACCCCAATGTTTCCAGTGCGGATGTTACTGCTTCTTCATTTCCAATATCAGGATCAGCATTGCTCATTAGAATTCGCCCAGTTCACCTTTATTGTCACGTAGCGTAATGCTGTGTGCTTTGGGTTTTCGAACCGTCAACCGTTCCAGAACATCTGGCAACAGTATTGTTTTCAGCGCGTTCAAATCAGGCTTGTACGAAATACGAATTTGTTCATCTGTCAACTCGGCAACAGTTTCATCACGATCCCGCAAAGCCATGGTTTCGGAGGGTGGACTGTAGGCCAGTATTACGGCTTCGGTTTTGATGCTTTCACGTTTGTCCAGTGTCACAGTTTCGTAATATGCCATAGCTTTTTCGCGTAATGCTTTTTCCAAGTCTGCCAGCGCGGAAACTTTCTCTTTTTCGCGTTTGACCAGAACCATGAATTCTGCGATTTGCTCTGGGGGCATTTTTGTGTCTTTGACATATTTCACCCAGTCGTCAACATTTTTTACCGCGACGAACGGTAACGGCTTCCCGTCTAATTCATACATAGTATTTCCTTTTTGAAGTTCCAAATGTGGTGAGGGTGAATGTATTACACTGTAATTGGTTTGTCAACCCTTTTTGCCGTAGGGGTTACGCGCTTGTGAGGCCGCTTCCGCAGTTTTGAACAGGCCGATATACTGGCCCTGCAATGTCGCCACATATTTGCCGCTGGAATGCAGTGAGACACCTGCATATCCTGTACTGTTGTCTATACGGAGATCGGTGTTCAATGCGTTCAAAGATCGGGTAGCGGCTCTTAAATTGCCCCAACGGTTATTCTTCTTATTGCGGTCTTTGTGATCAACCATTTCTGGCATTTCGAAACCCATACAGACAAATGCGGCTCGGTGTGCATATACTTTCTGGCCCCCGACATTTGCTTGGTAATAAACGTCAAAAGTCGTGAAGGCTGGTGTCCCAAATTTCTTACCGCCCTTGATCCATGTAAACAGCCCCGTGGTGGGGTTATAAGCATAGTTGTCAAGGATGGTCTGGATAAGGTTCATAGATAGGTCAAATCCTCAGACATAGCTTCGCCAGTCACTTCGCTAAAGTCCATCGTGTCGAACCGCCAGTTGATGCTGAATTGACCTTCTTCACCATTACGACCCTTCATCACATTAACTTTCTTTTTTGTAAGCTGGTTAAGACTTTTAGGATTTTCGAGTAGGCCAAGTATGACGCCCATGTATTCACCAATAGCGTGACTGTACCCAATATCATCGAGATCAGGGGTTGTGCCTTCCTCATCTATTTTTCCCGCGCCTTTCTTAAACTGCCATGATGAAAATATTGCTGACCCTGATCGCTGGCAGTATTGCTTCATCAGGTCAAGGTTTTCAGGAACCCGTGCATAGCGTCCAAGCCTCGTGTCGGGGTGTCTTAACATATAGGCCCCGTCAAGCCATATACGCTTAACCCCATGCATTTGGGCAATGGTTTCGATGTCCATCATTGTGCCAGCCATTTTACTGTCGTAGAGCAAGAATGGCACGTCTTTATTGTGCAGTGATGAAGCCGCGTCTTTCAAGGCTTGCACGTATTGCTCTTGGGTATGGCCTCCAATCTTGTATTGCAGTGGGCCTCCCATATACATTGGAGTTGGATCAACCCCAGCGACCATTGGCAGGGCACGCTTTTCAATCTGTGATGCCGACATTTCCTGCGTCACGAACAACACGGGTTCACTGTAGTTATTCCAGAAATTCAAAGCCGTGCTTAACATAAGCCAAGTCTTGCCAGAACCAGGCCGACCAACAATCCCTAACATGTCCCCGTCTTCGATCCCGCCCTGTTCGTCCAGTGTCGGGTATCCTATTTTTTGTGTGAGTGGTGCGGTTCCATCCAATTGTGACAGGTAGTGAACCAGTGCGTTTTGATCGGTCTCCCTGAGATCAAATATAAGTTGCGCGATTTGTCCTTGCGTGACTGGTAGTAAATCGGTGATCAGGGATTTTAACGCCTCATCTTGTTTTTGTTCGGATATGAGTAGGGTAGCTTTATCGGATGCGGCCCTCATCGCTTCTTCAATAAAGCGGTGTTTCAGTTGTTTGTAATCAAAGGCATATGGCTCGACAATCGGGGGTAGAAATACTGTGATCTGGTCAAGCAATGTGTCGGGGTGTGGCATGGCCCCATGTTCTACAAAGTGCGTTCGGATATAATCAAACGCTTTGATTTCTTCTTCATAGGTTAAATAGGGTTTGGCTTTCGATAATGAGAGAACCGCTTCTGCTTGTGGCATTCCAAGTACGTGTCGTAAAACCCGCAATCCTGCGGTACTGGCATTCATAGACATAGGTATTCCTTAGTCGATCAAGCGGTGTAACCTTGAACGATTTTAAAGTTGTTTAGATACAGTGCATTTTCAGAACCGAATATCTCGGCTTTGGCTTTATTGTCGGGCACGCCTATAACGGTTTGCTTTCCCCGTGAGGCACGGCCCATGAGCCAACTCGACAACGCTCGGCGGGTTGCGGCTGGTGCATCGTGGTAATGGAAGTCGGGGACTGCAACAAGCGTTCCTTGCGGCCCTATACGTCCTTTGAACAAATGTTCAAGCAATGCTTCCCGTGGGATAACATTCGCGGTTATGAAGTTTCGGATTAATGCCCCCGCTATGGATCGGGATCGCTGAGACACAGATGGGTCTTGCGCCCCAATATAGACAATGCCAAGTTTACCATCCTCTTGGGTGCGGCGAAATTCAGTCAGGTACTCAATTTCGATTGGTGTCAGATGATATGCGGCCCCCGTAATATCTCGGACTTGGATGCCAGCTTCGGCGGCATATCTATCCATATCAAGCACAAGTTTAGCGTGCACGGAAGGGTCTAGTTTGCCGTGGTCATAGATCGGGCTGGCCTGTGTTTCTATATGTTCATCCAATACAATCATTGTCCTGTTTTCTTAGCGTCGTGTTTCATCTTTTCAGATAACGACATGTGAGTGTATGGCTTGTTTACCACGGTTTTAGGTTTTTGCATAACGGGTTTGTCAACTTTATTTTTCGGCTGGTCTAAAATGTCACAGCGTTCCAACCACTTAGGCGCAGCCCGTCTGACCGAATATGGTACAGGATTTGGGCCAGCATCTTTCGGTGCGAAGTTTATCCAGTTCTGAATAATCGCTGGCAGATCATCATATAGCTTGCGCCCCAGTTTATCATATCGCTTTGCGCAAAGTTTGATCATGCGGACAGTTTTTGGATCAACTTCGAAGGGTTTGTCGCCATTTTGGATCAATAATTTATTCCAGATGCGTGCAAACTGCCAAGCGGTCAGTTTCTCATTGGGTGGGCTTTTATGTTGTTTTTCCGCCAGTCGAGCCTTGGCCCCATCCATTCCACCACGTAGACGGGTGGAGGGGGGAGGGGGGGAGGCTTTCTTCTCTTTCTCGGAAGAATTAAGTGAAACAAGATCATCTTCGTCAGCAAGCGTAGCGGCTGATATAGAACATTGTTTAGGATATTTATTAAGTGTATTCTTTATAGTGGTTGCATCATGCAACGAGGTGGTTGCACAGTGTTGGTCAGGCTCGTTGCATTGTGTCTCAATGATCTTGAGTTCACGGGTCTGGATATATAAGCGCGGTGCATGGTTCCAGTACATTTTCTTCAAAGCAATCAACCCGTGTTCAGATAACCAATTTAGGGCGCGGGAAACCGTCGCTTTAGATAACAATAATTTCTCTGCAATCATATCCAGTTTTGGGGCTGTCCATCGTTCTCCATTTCGGGTGAGTGTGGTTGTCTTGAATAGCCAGTTGACCAGTTCCAAAACACGGGCTTGTGAGGCGGTGGCGGTAAATCTCCGATAATCGGATAAAGTAAGTTCTGTCATATGAATTCCAATGGTGATGCGCAGCCCCATGTTGGGGCCAGCGCGGTGTAGTGTATAATCAATGCTTGGTCGGTGTTTTGTCAACCCCAAAATTATGCTTTAAAACAACACCATCAGTATCTTCAACAACTTCTACAAGTTTATCTACACCATCAGATATGTTTGCTTTGATCCAGTCATTTGCATCTTCCGTATAAAGAAACACAGATGGGGATGCCCCCAGATACTTAGGTGGGTACATCGCACCCAGTGACTTCATAATCACCTCACCCATATCCTTGATAAAATCGGATCGGATATTGATCTTCTCAAGAAATCCACCTTCTTCAAGGATCACGCCCCCAGATGCATTCTGGATTTTACGTGCCCATTCTTCACCAAAGGTCTTGGTAACTTTTTCTGGATGTACTCCAGTCGGGATCGCCAGCAAAGTGCGGAATGTGTCAGGGCTGCTTTCGGTATCTCCAGTTAACATACGCTTGGGCATATCCATCTTTGTGATTTTCCCGTCGCGTGCTTTATATCTGATACGAAGCGACATGAATACTGAATTGTGCAGGATCATGGTCTTTACCGCCAGTCCTACTTCGCGTTCTTTGGTGTCTGCAAGAATTGCATAAACCTTCCCGCCTCCTGATTGTACTAACATATGGTTCTCCAAATTAGTTGGTTAGGATTTTATGTGTATGCCCCTGCCCATGATTTGTCAACCCTAGAAATGGTTCGGGCCGCAGCACCACCCGCGACCCTTGTGTAAACCATCACTACAACCTATCGAAACAGATCGGAAGGCACCTTTGGAGAAGTAACCCTCGGAGTACATGTTCTATAAAGCACCATCGTGCACGTTTGTCAACCACTTGCAGCTAATTTTAAATCTGTTTCCAGATTACTGGCATTGATTATTTGCCCCGTCTTCACGGCGTTCAGTAACATGCGTTCTCGCTCGATATACCAAGCCGTGTATGGCCCGACATACTCCGACTTCAATTCGGGATTGATCCATGGTGAGAACTCGGAATAATGTAGTGCGCCGATGTTTTCAAATTGTTCTGGCATTTCATCCAAAGACGGGATCATGTGCCAGCGCGGGTTCAGTTCCCCGAAGTCTTCTTGAGGCATTCCTTTAAAGCCGTGCAATTCTCGCCCTGTGTCATTGCTCACAGCATCCACAGAAAAAAGATTTGCCAATTTGTCAGACGGGGTGAAACAGAACAAGGCCGACCACAGCTTGCGATAGTAATTCTGCTGAACCATCCCATCCATCTTGGTAGAATTTTCAACCACTCTGCGATCACGGTTCACTACGGAGATCGGTTTCTTGGTTTTGCGGTGTTCTCTCATCATTAATGAAGGATCATCTTGGAATAGAAAGTCACAATCCACAAACATGCAGGTTCCAGTGATCCCAAGTTCACGGGCCAGATG
>Ga0316189_10000070_pt1 | contig 86517 bp, 55 predicted proteins | sample LowCovwburrow_MG_FD_204930 | JGI IMG/M metagenome (GOLD analysis project Ga0316189, IMG submission 204930) | Coastal sediment microbial communities from Maine, United States - Lowes Cove worm burrow | ecosystem: Environmental > Aquatic > Marine > Coastal > Sediment | place: USA: Maine...
TTGAACCAAGGGAGTGTGGCGAGTTTTCAGAGGGATATATACGAAAAATCAATACCGTCGCCCTCCACTGATGCAATACTTCCCGTGGGTGCATTAACATCTGAAGAAATAAATGAACTTTTGTCGGAGAATACGGTCACAAACGGTATCTGGGCTGAATACTATGGTCACGACGGCACTATCAATGGATACAACAACTATGTTTATACTGGATACTGGAAAGCCGTAGATTCATTTTATTGTTATTACTATCCTAGTAACAATACACCAATTGACAACTGCTTAAGTATTATTGTTAGTAACGACAGTATTTTATTTCACACAATAGACGGGAATCTGTATTCTCAAGGAATTTTGATAAACGGAATGGCACTAGGTTCCCAGAAGATACTACAAGAAACTAATTAACATACTATTATTTTTCCATTATCTTTAATACTACAGCGAGTCTGACTTGTATTGTTAACTACAGTATATGAAACACCTGAAAAATCTGGTGTGTAACAGACAATACGTATTTCAAATAAACCAGAATATTCCTTCAGCGTCGTCTCAAGTAGGTAAAATCCTCTACCATTGGTAGTTGAAAATGAGGCTGAATCGATATATTCGTAAATACTTTCTAACTTACGTAACGGTTTTTTAGTAACACTTACTTGTTCAGAAATGATGTCAGCGTAACATTGTGAAGATTCCATTACAGTATCATCTATTTCTTCATCCAATTGTATTAAAACTGATTCAGGAGCATATTGTGTTGCCATACCAAGCTCGATATGTACCAGCATAGCCACCACAATTATAGTAATTCCGGTATAAAATGAACACACGTTGTGCAAAGCAAAAAAACTTTTCTTTTTACAGAATTGTGGTGAAAATTCTTCTTGTCTTGTGAAATTAGGCATAGTTATATATGTAGAAACATTATACTGTAATAATAGTATCTATGAATCATCCACTATCCTCAAACTATACCCTCGTTAGCTTTCTAAAATTTCTTGTCTGAGCCGTGTTGTAAAATTTACTATGAAGTAAAGATTATGGATTGAAGCAAGATGAGGGCCTAACATTTCTCCTGAACGAAAAAGATGTGCGAGATATGCTTTGGTGTAATGAGTGCACACATAACAATCACAAGACTCATCAGGCTTACTAAAGTCGCGCTGATACTTTGTATTTAAAAGATTGGTTCGTCTATGTCCTTCATTTGTGCGTTCATAAATTGTCCCAGTACGTGCAATGCGCGTTGGAGCAACGCAATCGAATGTATCACATCCATGGGCTACACCTGCAACAATGTCTTCAGGCTCACCTATACCTAATAAATGTCGGGGTTTATCATCAGGAAGTATTTCATTTACTACTCGTAGGCTATCACCGAGATCTTCTTTTGAAAAACTCCCACCTATACAATACCCATCAAAATCCATAGCAGCTAAAGCACGCGCACTGTCTTGTCGTAAGTCTAAGTGTCGACCACCTTGCACGACACCAAACAAACCCTGTTTCTTCAAAGCACTATAGTTCCCTTTATGAGCCAAAATAGAACGCTTGGCCCAACGATGGGTTCTATCCATTGCTTCTTTTTGATAGTCTTTATCGGCTGTGGGTGAAGTACACTCATCAAACGCAATAATAATATCTGCACCTATATCATGCTGAATCTCAATTGACCGCTCAGCTGTAAAACGATGCATTGAACCATCTAAGTGTGAGGTAAAAGTAACTCCTTCCTCATCAATAACACAAAGTTTACCGTGATCTTTTGCAAACTTTTTAGAATAGACATTCAGCCCAGCATTAGGTTCAGCAGACACTGTTGCGTCTTTAGCAAATTTTGTAACGCCTTTTCCGAAAGCTGCTCCTAGCGAAAATACTTGGAAACCCCCGCTGTCGGTAATGGTTGGCATGTCCCAATTAGCGAATTTTGAAAGCCCACCAGCTTCTTTTACAACATCTTGACCAGGTTGTAAAAACAAATGGTAGGTATTTGCTAATGCTACCTGATTACCTACATAATCACGCATATCTTCAGGTTTAAGGCTCTTTACGGTGCCTTTGGTACCTACCACTACAAATGCTGGAGTTTCAATGTCTCCGTGTGGTGTATGAATCAACCCCGCACGCCCTAGGGTTCCGGATTGTTTTTTAAGTACCTCGAATGTTACTGGTTTATCTGCCATATAGATTTACAACACAATTAAATGTGTTATTAAATTTACTCAATGTCTAGCAAAGAAATAACGAAAACAAGAGTAGAATTTGCTGGAATTGGTCCTACATTTTGTGAGCCATATGCCATCTCAGGGGGTATAACTAGAATACGTTCACCTCCAACTTTCATCCCGGGTACTCCTTCCTCCCATCCTTCAATCACACGATCCTGACCTAAGGTGAATGAAAATGGTTCTCCACGCACATTTGAATTATCAAATTGCTGGCCATCTTGTAACGTACCAACATAGTGGACGGTAACAGCATCTCCGACTTCAGCAGCTTCCCCATTACCAATAATAATATCGTCTATAATTAGTTTACTCACTAATCCTTCTTCATTTAATGACTCTTCTAAGGCTCCAAAAAGAGCTTGTGATTGGTCACTATTACTTTCGTCAACTACTGATACTGCAGCAGAAAGCGTGTCCGTGTCTATATTCTGTGTAACAAAGGTCGTATTTTCAATACGTAATAGAAATAAAGCAACGACCATAAGGCCTATACTTACAAAAATTCCAACCGCTTCAAATTTATTAATCATATATATCTTAATTTAGTATCGTAATAGTATGTAATTTTTCAGTAATTGCAAGTTTATGAAGCGTTTCTGTCTAAAATTATATTTCCGTCAATTATCATCTCTTTCAAAGGAGGGGAACTTTTTTCTGCTAGCTCAGACATAAAAATATTATTTTCATGTTGCACCATAAATCTAGGAACGCTTTGAGAACCAATTGACGTAATTGCGTTTAATTTAAAAATAATTGAGTCGTTATTGGGTATAAGGGTAACCCAAAGACCCTGCTGAACATCCGTTGAAAAATACTGATCAAAAATAAAATTTCCTAAAGAATAAAAAATTGGAACTTCTTTATAAAGCTCAATATCTTGTACTACGTGCGGGTGGTGTCCAATTATGGCATCTGCACCATAGTCAATCAATTTATGAGCAAGTGCTTGCTGGAATGTAGAGTGAGTTGCACTGTATTCATTTCCCCAGTGCACATATATCACTTGTATGTCACTTTGTTGTGTTGCAGCATCAAGAACGGTCTTAATAGAATGTGTTTCAGGAGCATTTTCAAGAGCATACAGGGCCATTACTGCAATTGTTTGATCCTGGAGATCAATATATGTGACACTTGATGTTCCAAACTCCTTAGGTGAACCTAATGGAGTTATACTATTATTTTCTAAGATTTTTTGTGTATGGAGAAATGATGTTTCTCCATTATCGTAACTATGATTATTAGCAAGACTCATATGGTCAAAACCGTATTCACGCATAGCAGAAATATGTATTTTATCAACCGAAAAATTAAAAGTTAAATCTGGTGTATGTTCATGCACATCAGGGATAGTCGCCTCAAAATTACCCACCAAAACAGTAGAACTTGAAAGTACTGGCAATGAGGAATACACATATTGACTCCCATACGAATCTAAATATGTTTCTACACGTCGTGCTAAAAGTACATCACCCACAAAACCGATTTCATGGGGCGTACTAATTTTATTAATAGTTGTGGTAGCCCGTGTTAGTGTCCTAAAAGACCCACTACTAAAAGTATCTGTTACAACAAGTTGCCCAACATTTGCCATCAGGGCTACAAGTATAATTATTAGAAAAAAATAAAAATTTTTCATAGACTACAACACGGTCTGATGAAACATCCCAATATGTAAATACCACATAGCAGCATATACAAACAAGAATGAGAGAATAAGTGACACAATAGTAACTTTCAACATTTGGAACGGTGTCATGCCACCTCGTTCACGTTTATGACGCTTCTTTATATCCTTTGAGGTCATATTCATTTCAATACCTAAAAGAGATGTCACTGCCTCGGGCGATAAGCGATCGTCAGATCTAAAAATTTTGTGTAATGAATCTACGTGTGTTTTATGATCAGTTTTATTTTCTCTCAAAACTAGTATTGCTGCTTCAACATCATTTTTATGCCATTGGGCACTAATCAGAACGGATTTAATTTCATCTTCTGAATCTGTAGGTGATACACCATTAACTCTAAGCATTTTTTCAATTTGCTCTCGTTGAATCATATTAGTAATTATGCACTATCACCTGGATTACTTTGACTTGAAATATGGATTGTGTACAGTTCTAAAAGAACCATAAAGAGACTCGTCATAACGGGACCTACAATAAATCCTATTGGACCAAAAACAGTAATACCTCCGAGTACTGAAAGTAAAATAATAAACGGATGCATCGAATTTCCTCGACTCATTAGATATGGTCCGAGTAAATTATCAATAAGGCCAACAGCAAGCATCCCCCACACAGCCAATCCAAAAGTTGCTATATAATCACCAGTAAACACTGAGTATACAATTGCTGGAATAAATACAATAGTTGTACCTACTCCAGGGATAAGTGCCCCAAAAGAAGCAATTGCACCCCATAAAACTGCTCGTTCAAAGCCAAATGCCCAAAAGCCAAATCCTGTCAAAATCCCTTGGATAAGGGCAACAAGTACGGTACCCATTGCAACAGAACGAACTGCTCTCCCAAGTCTTTCAAGGATTAATTCATCTTCTTTATCGGGTAGTGGACTAATACAAACCAACTTCTTAGTAAATTCCTTACCATCCCTAAAGAGGTAGAAGGAACCTATCATTGCTATAAAAAAGAGGAAAACAGTAGATGCGGTGCTAGCAAAAATTGCGCCAACATTTCCAGCAAGCCATGTTGTCGCTTCTTTAATATACTCAATTGCATCGATTTCTGCACTCGGAGCATATCGTTGTATGACTTGTTCAAGTTCAGTAAAAGAATCTTCAAACCCCACCTCGCCATTACTAGCAAGTGTATAGATGGATACTGCTTCATTTACTAATGCTGATGCTACAAACACGAATGGCACCATCACAACTACTCCTACTAGAATCGTAGTTAAGAATGCCGCTAAAGTGTGATTACGTTTAGGAGTCCTATCCAAAATTCTAAGATACATTGGATAGCAAATAGTGACAATTATCGAAGCCAGTGCTAAGGCGGAAATAAATGGCGTCAGCATTTGCCAAACCACATACGCAACAATGCCCATAAAGCCAAAAAAGAATACGTATTCAACAATCCTATTCACTAACATATACCTTAGTATATCAGATAGAAATTATAATTTTATTAGTTAACGCGGATAGAAAAGACCAAGTAACTCACTGTTAACATACTTAATTTCACCGATTTGTAATTCCCAAAAACAAAAAGCAAGTTCCAGTGAACTTGCTTTTTGCGTTATACTCGCGAATATATTTATCTATAGATACGCAGGTACAAATGTTAATAGTATTCTAAAAAATTTCCAAGACCGAAGAATTCCATTATTCTGAAGCCATATTGAATAGTTAATCCAAAATTATCAGAAAGAAGTAAGAGACCAATACCTATTAAGAGAATACCACCAAAAATACTGACAAATCTCGAAACTTTAGAGTATTTAGCTATTAAGTTCCCTGCTCTAGCATACAACATTGCTGTAGCAATAAACGGAACTGCTAGTCCTGCCGAGAATAATGCCAGCAATAAAGCCCCGCTGAAGATAGTCGCTTTAGTAGTAGCTAGAAGCAAAATTGATGCAAGAACAGGTCCAACACAGGGGGTCCAACCTAAGGCAAAGATACTCCCAATAAGAAAGGCACTTTTGGGCTCACCTGGTTTAATAAACTTCGGTAGTTTCATTTTGTGGTCACGTGCAAGTGGTACAAAATGAATAATATCAAGCATCATCAATCCAAATATTATAATGAATGCACCTCCAATTTGTGACAAGAGTACTCTATACGGACCTACAAACGAACCAAAAAAACCTGCGAGTATTCCAAAGGAAATAAAAATAACTGAAAAGCCGAGGACGAATGAGATAGCATTAAGACGTATTTTCCTCCGAGCTGTTTTATTATTTTTTACTTCATCCTGTTTTACTCCACTAATAAAAGCGAGGTATGCGGGCACTAGTGGCAATGTGCAGGGTGCAAGAAACATAAGGAGACCTGCTATAAATGCTGATATTGCAAATGTAAAACTTAATTCCAACATATATTATTCAATTACTACTGATAAGGCGTCTAATGTGTGGGCTCGCATTTCATCTAGATCCATAAACCCACGTTTATGGAACACTACGTTACCTTCAATGTCGTAAAATAGTGTTTCCGGCATAGAGAATCCTCCAATAGAGGTATAGTATGCATCAGTTAAATCAATAGCAAAATCTATGTGACTTAAATCCCCCAAGGTTTTCAGGAAACGGCTTGCTCTCTCACGGGGTTCTTCTCGGTTGATGGCAATTACTGCAACATTCTTATCTGCAAATTCAGCAGCAAGTTTTTCAAAATCACTAAGCTCTTGGGTACAAAAAGGACACCAACTCGCCCAAGCATTTACCACGCGAACTTGCCCTCTGTATGAATCGAAAGTAAATGGGTTTCCTTCTAAATCTGTATACGGAGTATTTTCAGCGGAAGACAGGGTTCGCGACGCCTCAGTATCACGTTCGGTTACATGAATGTTATTCTGCACAAAGAACGTATAGACACCGCCTAATACTAATATTCCTATAATAACTAATACTGTAATAATTGTACTTTTATCCATACTTATTTAATTGAGTTAAAAATTTGAGCCCAGTTTGGATAGGGCAATGCTCCTGAAGCGACTCGCGTGGTTCCATCAGCAAACTCTACAACATTAAATGGTGTCCCGTTACCACCAAATGCCACAGCGGTTTGTGAGTCAGTTTGTACACGATTTGCTATTTCTGGTGAACTAATGCACGCCTGGTAATCTGAACTAGGCACACCCAGTGCCACAGCTTGCGTTTCCAAGAAAGAAGCCGTCAAACCTCGTTGATTGCCAAAGAGTACATCAGAGTATTCCCAAAATGCTGTGTTCCCTGCTAAATCAGCCACACACTCTGCAGCATACGCTGCAGGTTCAGCTGTTGCATGAATACTTAGTGGTAAATGTCGATATTCCCAGTTTATTTTTCCTTCAGATTCATCGACAACTTGTTTTAATGTTGGATGGAGTCGTGAACAAAATGGACATTCATAATCAGAAAACTCAACAATTGTTGTTTCAGCTTCTGGATTCCCATACACTCGCCGTAGGCTTGCTTCATCTCTTTTGGGGCTACCTACCATAGCAAGAGAATCATGAGCATTCTCGTTATTTGCATGACCGATGTTGTGTTGTCCTATACTTGGTGCTTCTGAAAAAAATATAGCTGCTGCAATTAAGGCAAACCCAATAAGAATTGAGCCTGCTAGTATTGTAGTTTGGTTTGTGTTATTCATAATTTATTATTTGAGTTATATTTATTTTTTCCAAATGAGTGTTTCTGGATGCACTGCTACCCAAGAAAACCAAAATCCTTCCACATCTTGAATCACAGCACCTTCGGCTGAAAGAAACGCTACTTTTCCGTTATTTATGGTTACTGTAATTTCTTCACCATTAATCATATCGTGAAACTCACCATCAGACAGAACGTCACGGGGATATGCTTTAAATACACCTCCAACTTCAATACCATACACGTATGCGTCAGCTGCCAGCGGCGACGTCCGCTGATCAAAGTCTGGTGCAAAGCGTTGTGCTACATCGAAATAATTTCCGTTGTATGGGTCTCTTTGGCTACCAGTATCAAGTACTAGCGCATCTGGATTTTGTCCAGCCCATGTTTCATATTGCATAATGTCAGAGGTTACTACAGTGAGGGCAGTTCCTGTGCGTTTGCCTACTACAGCTTCGCCAAGAACTTGAGACCATAGATTTCTATTTTCAATATTTTCTGCTCGGTTGTACATAAGCAAGTTTGATTGCCACAACATACCCGAAACACCAAATTCATACACAACCCCATCAACTGTTCTATCAAAAACAATCCCGGTACCGCAAAGCGGACAATACGTGATAAGGATAGGGTCGCCAGCAACTACATCATTTACGATTTCTTTTGTTACCAACATACTAAAGGGATAGAACCTGTTCTCACCTTTATATGACAATGCTATTCCAATTTGGTCGGGAACAATTATTTCATTTGCATTTTTTGTTGAAATAAACTCAGGAGCATCGACAGACGGAATACAATCTTGTCGCGCGCAACCTTGTCGAATTTCATCTAACGGAATCGAGTGTTTTACCTGCTCAGCAGATATAATATTCTTAATCGGGAGTGTTGCTTTATTTTCTATTGAAACTGTTCTTTCTGAAGTTATTGTGTCAGCACTAACAGGTATCACTTCATGTGATTCAGTCACAGTATTGACCGAGTGCAACTCATCTTTTTTTAGATAATTTTTACCGAACATAACTATCACTATTAAAACAACTAGAACAAAAACCACTTGTATATATTTTGGTACCACCATATTATTTATTATCTAATCTTAGCTTTATACAGTATACATACGTTACGTATGTAAAAATATTTCATATCACACAACTACCACAATATTATTGCTGTGGTGGTTTTATTTTTAGGCCTATCAGTCTTTACTCTGGACGCTTACTGTATGCAATAGGTACAAGCACAAGTGTTATCACTACAGAAAACATAAGGCCAAACATAACTGCATATGCAAGAGGAGCCCACAGATCATCTGCATACGTAAGAGGAATCATTCCTACAACAGTAGTAATAGTCGTTAAAAGAATAGGGCGAAGTCTATTTACTGCAGAATCGATCACCACATCGCGAGTTTGTTTGTTAGGGTGGCGTTTCCGTTCGGTGTTCATCATGTCAATTAACAATATGGAATTATTGACTACGATTCCTGACAATGCGATAAATCCCATAATAGATGGGAAAGAAAGCGAATTCCCTGTTATTGCAAGTCCGGACATAATACCAATAAGTGAATATGGGAGGATGGAGAGAACGTATTTAGTGTGTAAGTATGAATTAAACTGCAGCACTAAAACTGCAAGCATGAGCACCATACCTACTGCCAACGCTAGAAAGAGCTCAATAAATGCTTTGTTAGATTCATCAGTTTCACCCCCTGCTGATAAACTAATATTCTCTGGAATAAAAAGATCTGAATTAATGCGCTTCATTAGCTCAATCTGTATTTCTTGAGCATTTCCTAAGGATGTTATATCTGCTGACAACGTAATAATTCTTTCGCTGTCTTCATGGTTAATTATCGCACTTGATTCACGCACGGAAACATCCACTACAGACGAGAGTAATACTGTTTGTCCTCCAGGAGTTACTAACTCAATTCGTGTAAGTGCATCAATAGACATTTGGTTAATTTCATCGGGCTGAGCATCCTGATTGTCAGTAATATTCAGCTTTATCACAACATCAATATCATCATCAAGTGTCGTTAATGACGTAACCTCTGTACCATAAACTGCTGTACGCAATACTGAGGAAACACTCAGCGGATCAAGTCCAAATGCAGCAGCCTTTGCTTTATTAAGTGTAAGTACAAATTCGGTACTATTGTTATTTGCGCTAGTTCGTACGTTAATTGAACCTGGTAATGTTTTAAGTAGCTCTACTGATTGATTAGCTATCTGGGTTAATTCAGTAATATCTGAACCCTTAAACTTAACACTAATTGGAGCACCCGCTGGTGGACCGTCACTAGGCTGAGATGCAGTAACTTTTACATCAGTAATATCTGCAAGAGAGAGGCGGAGGTTCTCAAGGATTTCTGTACTTATGAGTTCCCTGTCTTCACGTAACGTTATAAAAATATTTGCCATTTTTTGATTTTGTCCACCAGTAGCAAATTCATTACCTGCGCCTACGGTCGTCAAGAATGAAGATATATTCTCTTGTGTATACACAATATCTTCAACACGACGTACTGCTATATCCGTACTTTCTTTTGTAGACCCTTCTGGAAGTTCCACTTCAACAATAATATAATCAACATCACTTTGCTCAAAAAATACTACTTTTACTACGCCGGTTACTGGCAATAAAAGCGCCAGGACAAGGGCAATCCGTATGCTCCACAAGAAAATATTTTCACGTTTTCTGTTTCCAATAATTAATTCAAGTTTGCTTCTATACCAAGATTCAAGTTTGTGCGAATATATAATTTGTTTTTGTTCTAGCTTAGAAACACTTTTTCTTTTTAAAAAAACTGAGGCAATCAGCGGAAGTATTCCCAAAGCAACGAGCAAAGAGGCAAATAGTACAAAAATTAGTGTGAAAGGGATTACTGCAATAAACTGACCTGTTACTCCGCTTACAACAAATAACCCTGCAAACATGGAAACTGTAGTGAGTGTTCCAGCGATAACGGGTGAACTAAATTCTCTAATGGTCAACAAGGCAGCTTTTGTTTTATCAATAGTAATATCGTCCTTCATTCTACGATTGATACCTTCGACCATCACAATTCCTGAATCCACCAATACCCCAATTCCTAGAATGAGAGCAAAAAGACTTAAAAAATTTACAGTATTCCCTGAAAGATACAAACCAATGAAGCCAAACAAAAATGAAAGTGGTATTGAAGTACCTGCGATTAAACCTTCCCTCCAGCCAATAGTTACTATGAGGACCAAGACTACCAATAATACAGTCTGCAATCCCGAGGAGATAAGTCTTGATAGACTTTCTTTTATATCATCGCCAGCGTTTAGCACCACGTCCACTTGCAGATCATTGAGTAAACGTCCCTGTTCTTGCAATTGTTCTAATTTTTGTTCAACTGTATCTGTAATTGCTGTAATGTCACCACCTCTTTGTTTATAGACACTAAAAGAAATTGCACTTTGAGACGGTTCATTATCAAGACTTAAACGTGATTGTGTATTTGAAACACCAAGACCATCAACAATAGTTGCCACATCACGAATGTATACAGGTTGACCATTACGAGTTGTTATACCGATTTGAGATATTTGAGTACTGTCTTCAATATCACCCTCAAATGCTACATTATATAAAATTTTTCCATTTTCAATCTGACCTACAGGGAATGTGATATTGGCAGTGCGAACGGCATTAGTAATTTCAGACAATGAAATGCCGTACCGGGTTAGAGCTGCTTGGTCGACTATAATAGACACTTCTCTGTCTCGCACGCCACTATTTTCTACGCGTGAAACTCCAGAAATATTTTCAATCTCACGTTCAAAGTTATCGGCAATTTGCACAAACGCAAAATCACTACGGTCACCGGAAACTGCAATGGTCATAATTGGTTGGTCCACAAAGTTCACCTCAGAAACAAGAGGATCTTCTGCTTCATCAGGTAAATCAGATTTTATTTGATCAATTTTATCTTTAAGGTCAGTAATTGAATCATCAATATCAGCATTTGCCTCAAATTCTACAACAACATTTGAAATACCTTCACGTGAAGTTGACGTAATTTTTTTAACATTTTCTAATGTTCCGGTAATGCCACGTTCGATTTCATTAGTGACCAATGACTCAATGTCAGCAGCGGGGGCGCCGAGTAAGATTGTCGTAACAATACCCACAGGCACCTGTACTTCAGGTGATGACTCTTTAGGGATGACAAGAATACTGTATGTACCAAATGCAACAAGTGCTAGCAAAAATAGATAGCTGAATTTATTATTTTTTATGAAAAATTCCCACATACAATAAAGTTAATCAGCAATAGCTGTCACCTTTTCTCCTACGCTTAAACCTCTTGAATCCACAACAATTTCATCACTCAAGTTAATTCCAGATATAATTTCGATGTACACATCACGTACCGAGCCTATTTCAACTGAATGTGCAATAAGTGCACCGTTCTCAATAGTAAATATTTCTCCAGCGCTTGCAGTAAATTTCACGGCAGTAAGAGGCACTTGTACCAACGCGGAATCAGCTGTAGTAATGTCATTTTCAAGAAAAACTGTTACTGTATCGCCATTTACTAGGTCAGATGATGATGTTTGTATTTTTACTTCAACTTTGCCCGTCAGTGGATTTACAGCACCTGCTATGGTGTTTATGACTCCTACAATATCACCTTCTATGAGCACTTCTTGTTGTAAACGAACAAGATCTCGGTCAGACTGACCCACATATGTAGTAACTTCAAGTGCATCATTGTTTGCAATTTCAGCAATGGTCTGGAACCCATTAACAAAATCACCGGTTTTTACATCCAAGGTATTTAGAACACCAGAAATTGGTGACCGTAAGATAGTTTTATTGTAATTTGCTTGGGCTGACTTAAGTGAGCCTAATGCTTGCTTTATTTGAGCATTTGATACAGACACAATACTTGATGTTCCACCTAACTCTGCTTTCTTAACAACTTCTTCAGCATTTTGCAGGGAAACAATCGATTTATCCAAAGCTGATAGTGTATTGTTTAGAGATACACGTGCGTTACTCAATGAGTTTGCATATACTGATAAATCTGAAGGAGTTAAAGTATCACTAGAATCTTGTTGTTCTATAGCAATAATGAACACATCAACCATTTGCATAGCACGTGATGTGTAAGAAATTGCTTCTACCAAAGAAGCCTGTAAATCATCATTTATTGTTAAGGAGGTACTTTTTACTTGCCATTGTGGAAGGATTTGATTAAAAGTTACACGCTCATCGTTAAGATAGAATATTTGACCTCCGGCATCAATGTTCACACCAGGAGTTGAATGGTATGGGTCGCTAAAAAAATCATCAATCGTATTGTATATGACGCCACTAGTGGTTGTATATGCATTTCTGTATACACTGAGAGTTTCATTTTTAGCGTTAATCTCAGCATTCATTGCTTCTACAAGTGAAATATCACTTGACTGGGCTGTTGCAAGCGTAACTTCATACGCTCCTTCAGCCTGCAGTAGTAGTGCATATTCATCAGCATTTTCAAGTTGCACAATGATCTGACCTGCAATAACCGACTGTCCAAGGACAACAGGTACTGAGGTAACGCGTCCAGATATTTCAGATTGAATGACCGCTTGATCAACAGATGCAACAGTCCCTACAAGTTGGGTGGTAACTGAATCGGAAAAAGATGATACGAGAGCTGTTGAAACTGAGCGATTTTGTGAAGCTATGTCTGGAATATCCTTATTCCCACTATATACAAACAAAAAACCACCAACTAAAATAGCTACTAAAATTATACTTTTTAGTCTTCCATTCCTAGTACTTAAATTAAAAAAACGTCTGAAATCACTTACAATTGAAAATATAGTACGCATACACAGGAATTATTTAGTTATATAAAAATACTATATCTTTTTCATTTGTCAACCTTTAATGAAAAGTTCAAAACTGTCGGGTGATTCCCCATCTCCAGCTGGGATTAGGTTTAAATCAACGTGACGTCCCATAAATCTAGCTGAGAACGTAGCTTCATTTGACGCTGGAGCTGAGACTTTAAAGCGTTGTGTTGTAATTACAGCAGCACAAAACTCAGCGTTATTAATAACATTAAAATTAACTGCTATTTGCTCGGGATATGATTCTCTTACTATGACATCTGCTTCCAAGAGGTCACAAGGAGTTGGCATGGCAATTTCTCCCACTAACGTATGTACCCCATCAATATAGTAATGTTTTGCTTCTATTCGAGTAATAGAAGCAAATTTTACTTCTTCTGTAGGCTGAGGTGAATCGTCTACAATAACTTCTTTCTCAAGTTCACCTTTTTTAAGAAAGGCGAAAGTGAACATTCCAACAACAATCAGTCCAAAGAGTATTATTGCCATAATAATTGCCTTTCTACTTACTCTGTGCTGGGTAGTCTGTTTATGGAGTGGTGTGGTATCATCATTTTTTTGAAATTTGTCCATGATAGTTATAGAATTAATATCTACACTAATAACAAATGTATTATAACATTGATTATAATTTTAGTGTGGAATATAGTCATTACCAATAAATATTGATATATTTGCCACCGTGGTTGTTGCATAGACTGGTCGCGCAGACAACAATGCTCCATCCAAAACTTTGCTCAATCCCAGAGCATCCTCCTGAACAATTACATCATAAATAATTACTGTTTTAGATTTTGTTTCTTCAAAATCTGATTTAAGTGATTCTATACTGTATCCTTCTTTTTCAAGGTCATTTTGCATTGTTGCTGCCACACCAGGGGTATCGCTTGAATTAATCAGTATTAATCCAAATTCCTGAACCTTATTATCGTCTGAAACCATGATAGATTCGTAATCTGTGGCAGTAGTTGATTTTTCGTAAATTATTTCTTCAGAGGAAAGCGTTACAGACGCATCCGGGTTTTCGATGGTTACTTCATAATCACGCTGAGATTGTGTTACATCATCGAAATAGTACCAAACGATAACAATAGCGATAACAATGAGAAGTAGGCTACCAAAGAATTTTTTGTATGCCACCGTAAAACTAAAGAGCATACGCACTGTATCTAGAAAAGCATGAGTATTTGAAAGCTGCGATTGTAAATCATGCACCCCACTAGCAATAGGTGCACTTACCGAGGTACGTCTTTGGACCAGTACATCACCATCCATAACAACACGTTGAGAATACGGAACATATCCTTGTACTCCAGACATCGTTAACATTCTCCGCACGTACGCTCGTATACTCCAACTTATAAGTAAGACAATAGTTACAAAACTCCCCAATACTATCAGGACAGCTTTAACAGGTATAATCCAAAAGTAAGTTACTTGTGTAGAGAACTGTCTTTTATCCTGTCCGTATGCAAGAGTTAAAATTGCTTTATACCGCCCGATATCTGTAAATGACTGTTCTCCTTTCCACGTAAAATTAAACTGTCGAACACTCTCTGGTAAAACATTACCAAAGTGTGTTTGATGGTTAATTGGGACAATTCCTCGTTCTTTTCCCCACATATTAGTGATCACAATTTCACCTTGAGGTTGCAGGTGCACATTACCTTTATTTTCAAACCGTATCTCAAAATCAACTTCAGGAATATCTAAAAAGGATTCACTTGTTCTAAATGTTCGAACGTCACCATTCTCGATAACATCCCCTGCAACTCGTACAAAAAATAATGACGTAACAACTTGAGCAGTGCGTACCTGAAATTGAGTATCAGAGTCAGGGGGTTTAGTTCCAATCATAATTGCAGCATAATGACCTCCCGGAGCAGCGTCCTCAGGTATGTTTACAACCACTGGAATAGAGGCACTACTTTCTTTTGGGATGGTATATGCTTCATCAGATACAGTTATCCATTCTGCAAGAGTTTTACCTTCTGTAAAATTTTCAAAAACAGGTAGGAATTTTCCATTTCCATCTTCGCCTTGTGGTGCAAAATTAACGACATGTGCATACACTGTCAACTCTTGAGGATTATTATTTATTACTTTCACTGAGCTATTCCATGCCTGTTGTGGCACTGCAGACATTTCAAAAAGAGTTGGGGATACACTCAAAGACAACCCCTCAGCAAAAAGTGCCTGAGGAATTAGTATCAGGAACAAACTCAGAAATATAATTGTATATTTATGTTTCATTTTTTTTACTAAGATCAATATCATGATGCTGTTCATCAGACTTCCCTTCACGGATATACATTGCAACATTCTCTGAGCCATCACTGTCATCACTGATATTGTACTTACGATGAACATATAATGAGACGAGAATTGTAAGGACCAAAATAATAACAAAAAACAAAATTATTTGTTTCAGGGGCATGATATAGAAAAATGCTGTGTCGTGTACTGAGGCAGTAAGGTGTTCTCCATACTCCACTGAAAGAAACGCTTTATACTTTCCAAGAGATAATTCTTCGGGAACATCCATTTGAAAAATTGATTCTCCATCTGACGGCACAATTTGGGAATCAGTGTTAATTTTGAGTGACTGTACTTCATTTCCACCATTGTCGTAGAATATAATTTCCCCAGCTGGAACAATATCAACGCCTCCAGGGTTAATAAGTGTGAATGAGAGTGTTTCTCCGTCTGACTTAGTTACAAATTTATCAACCACGAATTGTTCAAGTCGCAAAAACTGATTTTGTGTTTGATCCACTGAGATATGTACGATAGTTCCTGGTGCTAAACCTTGAGCAACTTTTGCTTCAGCACTTGGTCGATTTGAACCTTCTGCAAAGCCTATAAAGACATTGTAGTCCCCTGGTTCAGTGTTCGGGCTCATGCGGACTGTGAATGGGATTTCACGTACTTCACCTGGGGCAAGTTGTATGCGTTGTCGTGAAATCTCTATCCAAGTAGTAGCAGTATTAGTTCTATCTGCAATTGATCTCTGTTCGAAGCTTTCCACGACACCATTACCATTCATTGCAACATTATTGACTGAGGCATACACACGTACCATACGTTCTGATGTATTAGTTAAAGTTATATGCTCTGTGATGATATCCCTTTTTTCCAAATCAAGATTTATAACTAAAGGTGTTGCAAGATGATTTGCGGCGTATGTAACACCAGTTGTAAACACAAAAAATAAAAGGAGTAACGGAAATGCTAGTACTGTGAGTTGTGTGTATATTTTTTTCATAATTAGAATACGGGCACTGCAATAAAGGTAATGGTTTCTTGATAATCTCCTGCAGGCTGTTCCTGACCTACTTTTATTTTATATACAATATCATGAGATTCGTTTGCAGGAACAGAACTATACATCACTTCTTGTGGTGTAGTACTAAATGCAGCATAGCTATCATCCGGTCCGAAACGCGCCGATCCTGCTTGCAATAAATCATCCCCCGCATGGTATCCAACACATCCCGTAGCAGAAGCTGAGCATCCACTACTCCATCCAAGCGGAGCGGCATTTGTTCCTGTTACTACAGGAATAGAGGCCCCGTAACTATTAACAAGGTTCTGATCCACATACATCAACATCTGATAACCTTCGGTCGCATTTGTATTAATGGAGAGTCTGTGTGCTGCTTCATATTCAGTATCAAATGGAAGCGAGCCGAATGCCACACCAGAGGCGGTGGAAGTTACGTCAGTTTCAATACTCTCAGTAAACGTACTCACAGGTAATCCTGAAAGAGAAAAAACTAAACTGGAACCCTCAATTTGAATACTCGGATAACTCGAACTGGCTGAAACTGCAGTATCATTGGTTACATCATACAACCTAAAGTAATACACAGCATTTACCCGTGGAGCTACTGGTTTTAGTGTAAATTCAAATTCAGTTTTAGAAAATGATGGTTGTGCAATAGTACTCACAGAGTCTGGTATTTCGTTGTGACTACCACATCCATCTCCCACCCCAGCGACGCAAGTGTCTGGGTCGGTTAACACAGTGGTATCAATCACTGCATTATCGACACCTGCACCATCCACATAACACCAGGTTGAACTCGCCACACAGGTTGATGTTGCAGTCACATCAAATACAGACAAACTAAAATCAGCATACTCTGAATACTGTAGTTTAAATTTGACATTAACCCCTGGCGCACCTTCTACTTCAGCTGCAGTTGCTCGTAGCTTAATTTCGTTTTCATTTGCCAAATCAGTCGGGGTCACATTCTCAGCGGCAAGCAAAGTTACTGGAGTTGCACTATCTGCGTCATCAAACCACTGCCAAGCACCAATAACAGGAGTATATCCCGTTGTACGTAATGTTGGATAATTATTATAGCCATCAAGTTCAGTATCATCACTTCTAATCATTCTAAAACAGTAATCAGAGAGCTGTGTGGCACCATTATGCTCTACAAGCCAATCGTACTCTACATCCTCACCAAGATCTATTACATATGGGTTAACACTCGAGTTGTTTTGTTCTTCGTATGTTCCCGCTACATCAGATACTGAAATATTTAGTGTTCCTGGTGCAGGAGTACTTGTTGCTATCTCAGTACCATCCGCAACAGCTCCATCATACCCACGCCAAACCGCACCACTTGCTGGATTACCTAAATCACTCCAAGCTGCTATAGCTGAACAACTGGTGACTCTATTTCCATACTGGAGTTTAAAACTCTGAACTTCAGCAGGTAGTGATGCATTGTTAATAAGTAGTGACATACGGATACGCACCCTGTCGCCTTCTCCCAAGGGGTCATCTGCTCCAATTATAGAAGTATTTTCACCCAAGTCAGTTGCACCAACAGGCCACGGGTCAGTTGGGTCCAGAAGGTCGTTATCTACGTAGAATCGATAATAATTTTGACGCACCGAAGTCTCGGCCACTGGCCACTCAATTACTTCAACTTTATACTCCATATCATTGTTAGTATCACTACGGTATATCTCATAGTGTGTGGAAGAAGCAATAGCAAAACCTGTTTGTAGCCGTGGGTAGGTTGTTCCTGTACCAGAAGTGGTATTAACACCAAAGATACTGGCGTTGATTGTATTTACTGTACTTCCAATAGATACGCTATACGTAGCCGGTTCAGGATCAGCATTGTTGAGTTCACCACTAGATTGATATACCTCCATCTTTCCGGTCCCAGTTTGGGTATTTTCAATCACCCACGTCACTGAAACATGGTCCGATGGTGTCTCTGCAGTATTACGCAGCTCGAACGAAACCGCTCCAATACTCGATATATGGACAAGGTGACCTCCTTCATCGATACTATTCAAACCTTCACCGACGCGTTTCTGCGAATGGAGAAAGGTTTGAGATATAGCAGTCACCGCAGTTATAGTTTCGGTCTCAGCTACTCCGGCGGCACTATACGTATGCGGTACTCGCTGTATCTTCCAGTTTGCACCCGTAAACTCAACAACCGCATAACTTACGTCGGCTGTCACATCAGCATCACCACGCTCAAAGTCTGGCTGGGTATTAGTAGCGTTCCAGTCAGCGGTAAACAAGCCGTCGTTGTACTCAACAGTACCTGCATTACGATTTTGTTGTCCAGTGATAAACACCACTACATCATTACCATCTGACACGTTACTTGTAGTGGCGCCCGAGTGTGTAAACTCAGTAGCCGCGAAGCTTATCTCCCCCACTCTGCGAACTATGATTTCATTGTCGGTTCCTGGTATACCGATAAATTCAACAATCTCCCAGTCCACATGCGTGTTTGATGTTGCTGACGGAGGACGACTAATGGTAAACGACGACATAATATCACTTTGATCAGAAATATAGGCAGTAACATCATCAGCCTGCTGACCATTTAATCCGGTATTATCCCCTGCTCCTGTTAATGGAGCACCAGTAATCCGCACAAAAGCACTAGTGGTTGCAGACGGTGCCACGTAGTCAACTCCGGCTGTAAGAGTAAGGCTCGTACCCGATACCGTTTCTGAACCATGTTGGATAAAGAAATCCAACTTCTCACGAGTCGTCAGTTCGGCATAGGTATCATACGCAACTAATGGAGTACCCGAATCCGTCACACGAAAACAATAGTCGGTCTCGTAACCGGATTCAGTTGTAGCTTCTATTGAAAATTCAAGCTCTGTGTACTGGGTACCAGAAAGTGTAATAGAACCAGACTCAGAAGAATCCTCACGCAGGGCTCCAACACCATCGAGAGTTGTATTTTCTTCTGTCATTGCTCCATTTCCTGGAGTATCAACGTCTGTGGTGTTGCCGTCAGCAATGAACGGGCTGGCTGAAGTAGCAAAAGCCACTCCTACCCCCACCTGACTCCAAGAAGCCACCGCGCTGCAGGTAGTGATTTTAGTACCATACTCCAGTCTATAGGTAGTAGCCTGTGAAGAAACAGTACCTTCATTTGAAACCTGCATACGAAGTCTACGTGTCGATTCTCTTGGAATGTCTACAATTGTGGTGTCTTCTAACCCACCTGAGGCTGATGTCGCACCCGTGTCAGTCTCGTCTCCATCATCATTTCTCCAGTGGTAGTGGGTTTGAGTTAGAATAGAACCTGCAATCGTGGTACTGCCCGCCGGTGATACAGCGGTACTTGGACCAACTGAAAAACCAGCTAATACCACATCAACTGAAGGGTTAGCTATTTCAATATTAATAGTCTCACCGTTACTTGCTCCACTGCCTACATCAAGCACCACATAACCACAAAACGTTCGATTGGGACGCACTGAAACTGAGCCAGAAAACGTCGAGGTTCCATTTGCAGAAGAGAAACCATCGGTATCAGTAGAGCCGAATTGTGTTTCATCTCCATCATATGATTCACTTGAACAATCATATGGAATACTTTGATCTTCATCAAACCAGATCTCAATGTTATCTAAGTCATTCTGTGCATCAATGGTACCTGTTTCGGTGATAGTAATGTCTGTTAAATTTTCATTACTTCCACTCGGTCGAGTAACAATGAACTGACCGCCAACATACTCTCCGGTGCTACCAACACTCAGTGTAGTGGTGGCAGTACCTGAAGCACTGACCTCAAAATCAGCTGAGATAGTTCCTTCAGCGTATACATCATAGTTGCGCAATGATGTCCCATTATCAGACACTCGAAAACAGTATGTGTTTCCTTCCGTGGCACTGACTGTTGGTTCAATGGCGTACTCGAGCTCTATAAACTCAGTACTTGAAAGAATAGTGTTGCCGGTTTGTGAAGAAGTGTCTTTCTGGGCACCATTTGGGGTGAAAAAAGTGGTATTTTCATCGGTGACCGCACCATTTGCTGCCAGAGTAATGTTTGTTGTGTCGTTACCGTCTGTGAGGTTGGAGGTATTTACCACATCCCAATCTCCACCACCACCGGTACCAACATCGGTCCAGCTCACTACCGCGGAACAGGTGGTTATTTTTTGTGCATATTCAAGTCGATATTGCTGTGGAGATTCAACGTTTGACGAAACATTCACATTAAGTGCTACAACAGCCAACCTGTTGGCAGTTCCTGAAAAAGTAGCAGTCGGCTGTTCGGTACCATCACGCACATGTGAAATATGAGCATTTGCAGCCATTGCACCCCCAGAGTCTTGTTCAGTACCTTCAGCATATCCAGCTGGTTCAGAATGAGTCAAACCATTCGTACCCGAGACAACAAAATACACTGTCCGGTCACCCGACACCACCGAAACTGTGGTGGTTGGTTGTATACTTGATGTACTCGTGCCGTTATTTGCACTCCAATCTGAAACAGGACTGCCTTGGTCAACGTTTTCAAGTACTGTGGAACTGTAGAGCACAACTGTGTCAGGTGTTCCCCCAGTCCAGGTCGGAGTAATGGTATTACCGGTAGCAACTGCAATCTGTGACTCAGTGAGATATCCAACCCATACACCATTAGAGGCAGCAGCAACAGTGGCGATAGTTTCTTCCCTAACCTCAGTGAGCGTCTGACCACCATATGAAACGGAGTTTACGTTGGGTCCCGAAGCACTATCCTCGTAGTGTATTCCAACAAGCAACAAACGCTCAGATCCCTCTGAAATCGTTTTTGTGTTACCAGTAGAAAAATCATCAAGAAGAGAAACTAACCCAGCCGAATCCGTTGAACCTTCAGCTGACACCTCCATACGCAAACGTCTGGTAGTGCCGTTGGCAAAACCAATAGCTGAAGTGTCCTGGGTTCCAGTGATAGATGTTGCGGTAGTCTCACTTCCGTCGTCATGTCGCCAATGGTAGTGAATCTGCGTCAGCTCAGCATTACGCAGTGTCGTTGATCCAGTTGGACCGATTGCTGTCACTGGTCCAATCGATGGACTACCTGATCCAGCAACGTCGGTCGACGGGTCGTCAATTGAAAGCTCGACAGTCTGTCCATCGCTAGAGGAGGCGGTAACGTCGTAGACCGCATATACACACATGGCTTGCGTGGTAGAAATCGATACACTACCAGAAAAGCTCGACACACCATTAGCACCAGAAAATCCATTTGTGTCTGTTGAGCCAAACTGTGCCTCTCCCCCTCCATAACTTTCACTTGAACAATCATATGGCGAGGTGGTATCTAAATCATAATAAAGCTCAATGTTATCTAGTCCAGTCGAACCGTCGACGGTACCATTTTCTGTAACGATAATACTGGTTATGTTGCGAGAACTCGTTTGCTCTTGTATCACAAAACCACCACCAGCGTAGACATCAGTAGTAGGAATATCAGCCTCAACAACATGTGAGCTGGTAGCTGACACGACAACATCAGTACCAAAGAAGTTTTCGTCTAAAAGAATACCTTGGATTGCAGCTCGGTTAGCATTAAAAGTTTCATTCACAGGGGCACCCGACTCATCAAACTGTGTCACTTCTATGTAGTCAGAAGCAGCTAAACCATCCATAATAGCTCCGCCAGAAGCACCTGCAGAATTCGCGGTGTTATCTCTGGCATATTGTCCAAATGATCCATAATTGAGCAACGTTGAACCGTTTTTACGCCAATCAGCTCTAAATGTTTGTCGATCATTGGTATTACTCGTGGTTGCGTAGAGGGTGGAGAAAAACAGGTAATCGCCAGCGGTATCGATTTCTATCCGTGAGGGGTTCGTAGTGGTCGAGTGTGCAAAAGCATATGAATCAACCTCATCTTGGGTTGTCCAACCAAATCCTGTTCGGGCAGAAGCTGCTGCTGTATCACTGTCTCTGCCAAGCATCACGTAGCTACCTTCGTCGGGTAGCGCAACTATTGAGAGCGCAGTCTGATCTCCCATGATGAAGGTAGACCCTCCACTACTGGTCGATTCACGCCTGACTTCCACATTTAAGGTTTGGTCACCAATGGAATCCTTTTGAATAATACCGGTATAGACCAGTGCGTCATTAAAGTCATTGTTACCATTATTATTTCCTCGTATGTATGCGGTGACACGGGACCCTGGAATCTCAACTCCATCAAGGGTCAGTATCATTTCATAATTTTCTCGTTGATTCGTTGAAGTTTTTTCTAAACGAACGTTTGTGGTAACTAGAAAATGGTCATTATCATCACCTTTTAAAGTAATAATTCCTGATGTCGGTGTAAATCCAAATGAACCTGTGTCAACTTCATCGGCAGTATCCCATGTTACATCCGTAAATGTTGTAAACCCATTTATATTTGAACTAGTGGCACTCTTATGGACACGTAAATAGTCCCAGCCGTCTTTAAGCTTTAAAACATTAACACCATTAGTGGCAGGACGTACATTCATACCTGCAGTGGTGTTTGCGTCATCACGCTGTATGTGGACCTGGAGGTCGTCTCCAGCGGTAGCGTCGATGATGGCTGAACCGGAGTTGTATGCAAACGTGGCTCCACTCCCATCACGAAGATAACTACCGCCACGGCCGTACTCAAGGGGCGTACCTGCCAAGGTCAGCCATGATTGGTGACTACGACGGTTAGAACCAGCTGTTGAGGTACCCTGCTCGGTCCATGCGTTGTATATAACAAGGTACTTCCCACCGTCAGCAAGATCAATGTCACTGCTATTTCCTTGCAACGCAATGTTGGAATTTGATTGCACTGTCGTATCCCATGAGACATCTAGCACAGAAGAGGACAAAACAGTATCAATACCTGTATTCTCTCGAAAAATTGCAAAGTCGCCTGTAGCAGCCTCAGCCTTTTCCACTGTAGGCAAGAATGAGAGATGGAATATTGTCTGCATATCAGAAAATACCAACATAAAAAGCAACACAAAAACCGTGGTTTTTTGTATACATAAAGAGCAACGGGATTTGTAAAACCGTTTATACATAACAATCTGTATCTCTATTTTAACTTACTTCATCAGTAGTTGTATCGAAGTACGGTGGGATAACTACGTCTTCGATATGGGAGACATTTTCTTCATTAGTGGACAAGGCTTCCTCCACCAGCATATCGACAATTTCTTCAGGTGCTTGTACTTCTTCAAACACAGTTTCAGTTGAAGTAGCAACTGAAACTATTGGCTCAATAATCAAATCTTCCGTACCATTATCTACTGAAGGTACAACATTGGCAGTAGTTGAAGTAGCACTTTTTATGGTTGTTGTGCCACTGGAGTCAGTGGGCACTGGCTGTATTTCATCAACTTCACCTTCACGTGTTGATGGTTTTGCTTGAATAAGAGCGCGAGTTTCCCCTGTTTGGTCTGGCTCTGGGATTTCGTCAGGTAATTCAGCAGGAAGGCTACCAAGGGTAAATGAGGAACCAGAACCAAAGTCATATCCAAGCGTACGCACATCACCAACTTTATCTGTACTGTCATACACAAGTACGAATCGTGGGTTTGCTACTTTTGAACCATCACTATCTGCAATATAATTTACTTTATCTGCCTTTTCGTCATAGAGTGCAACTTTCCAACCTTCAGCAAATTGTGTCTGCCACATCACATAGCCATCACGCAATTGCGGAGTAATGTCGTGTACATCATTATCAGTAAGCTGTGTCAGCTCACCATTATCTAAAATCATTATTTCCCAGTTGCTTCCAATCCATGCTTGCCACATAACTATGTCCCCGTATGCTACAGGTTCCATGTTGTTATATGAGGTATCAGTCAAATACGTGACTTCCCCACTTTTAACGTCATACTGAGCGATTTGAAAGCGATCATTTTGCATACTGTGCCATACAATTGTGTTGGAAAGTCCATCGTACTGTGGTGCTGCATCATCAACAATGTTATGTGTAATCTGTGTTGTCCTGCTTTCAATAGTCACAAAAATTTCCATATCACCATCACTGTCTGGTGCTGAAAATACCCTATCTTCAACGTACTTTGGTGCAGTTTCGTTCTCACTGCAGTAGTAGGACCCATCTCCAACACTGACACATTCAGTATTGGAAAACTGGTGTGCATTTAAATTATTTGTAACAACATTAACTGGGGAAACAAGATATACATTGTCATCGATTACAGCAGATGATGAGCTAGTGGTTGTTGAGTGTTCAATCACTGTTGATACGTCACTAGTAAGCGCATCATTTTCTGCATCTGTATCATCTTCGGCACTTCCGTTGTCTTCATCTACTGGTGCATTATTTGAATCTTCTTGATTAATCTGATCTGTCTCATTTATCTGTGCGTCTACAGTAGTAGTACCTTGGGATGAACCGTCTCCGCCTCCTGAACCAGGCGTGACTACATTTTCATCAGCAAGATTAGAATTGTCATTATCTACATCATCAGCTTGAGTTGATGAAGCAAGTTGTTGACTGAGCGTTTCCAAATCTGTTACCTCTACATCTTCCTGGTTGGTTGCAGTAGGTTCATCGACAGTTTCACTAGTACTGGTTGAAGAAAATTCATCTGAAGGAGTTTGAATTATTGTATCTAGTTCATCATCCTCACTTTCAGTTGCATCTAGTGGTTGTTCATCTTCAGCAACATCAATTGTCTCTGGTTCTACAGAAACATCTGGGAGATCATCGATTACCGCGTCTAAAATAGAATCATCTTCCGGTGCTACGTCATCAATAACAGACGTCTCTGATTCTACAGAAGCATCTTCCAGTGTTTCGTAATCAATAACTTCAGTAGTCTGTGTATCACCAGAATCTTCTAGGGGCTCATCTTCAATCAAAACAGTATCTGCACCTGATTCTTCAACGATTTGTTCTTCCGGTACCTCTTCAATGATTACTTCAGGTTCATCTGACTCAGTTTCAACTACAGGTTCGGGAACGACTTCCTCGCTGACTGATTCTGCGGGTGTTTCAGGGTTATCTTCCGCAGCAAGTGCTGGCATGACAGGATGCATCAAAAAGAAAATAAACAGCATTGCAACAACATACCGCACTAAAACAGCGTCAAATACCAAGCTATAAAGAGCAACTCTTGGGATTCTTTTCTGTTGTACTGGTACGTGTCGCATGTATTATTATATTGATGACACGTGCACTACTTTTTCTATAAGTTTCACGTCAGCAGCTTTTGATATATAGGTATTTTGAATTCCCGTATCAATAGACACATACAAAACATACTGCATAAACAATAAAGCCACAGCACATAGAGCTATGAGCGTATACAAAAAATATGAAGACAATAATTGAATTGTTCCAAATTCAGTTGGCGCATTATTATCAACAGTCCTTCCTTTATCTTTAAGATATGCAGAAACTTCTTCCTCGGTGGTGACCCACGCTACATTAGCGTACACTTGTTCACCTCTAATTTTTCCTCCACGAATGAGCTGCCCGACATAATCAGGAGTATAATTCGCAATTTTGGCTGCTTCTTTAAGGGTAATGTACCCTTTTTCTTCGGCTCTACGTTGATCGAGCATATGTATTAAATATCTTTAATTTACAACATATCTCGGCTCCCGAGGGTCCGTCCTCGATAGCCGAGAACATCCCCATCACACCTATATATTGTACCTTTATTAAGGTTAGCTTACATAAGTTATACACACACTTACCAGTTGTTCGATTCATCGAAATTATCTTAAAACCACGCATATAGATACAAAACAAACACTCCAGACAATCTGGAGTGTTTTGCAAATTTTATGAAAGTAGTATCTATTTAGTTACTACAATTTCCTTATCACCATAGGTTGTTTGCGCACATACAGAAACACGTCCATACGAATTCTGCATTATTGAATAGCCAGTTACAGAGGTATCAGCTTCAGTGGGGTCTTCTGGCAAATCAGTCAAATACTCACGACCTGAGACCAATACATCAAGTGATGTGCCTTCACACTCAACATCCACCAAACATATAGCTACACCATCTGCTAGACAGGTGCTGTCTTCAACGATACCTGCTGGCAATGAACCATCGTTGTCTAATGAATACTGAATAACAGCATCAAGGATTGCTCGAACATCACTTTGTCGTTGTACATTCTGTGCCTCTCCAAACTGTTTTGCTGGATTGATAGCTACGATCACAATTGCTGCAAGTATTGCCATAATAGCAATTACTAATAAGATTTCAATGAGTGTAAATCCAGCTTCTCTTTTTTGATGATAAAAATTCATAATTCTTTTTATAGTAGTAATAGTAGTATACCAATATTTTACGCCCATGTATTTCTTATGCACACAGACTTACATCACTGAATTACAATGATATTTTTATTTTCAGAACTTGATGCGTTAACGTACAGCCTGCCATTTTCTGTGAGTTTTATATAATATCCTGTTCCATTTTGGCCACACGCTGAAACCACACTTGCACATAGTGGATCAACAGGTACTGCAATAAGGTATTTTTCACTATCTGTAAGGGCTGATAAATCACTCAAACCTTCACATGAGGTTGCATTTGTTGCACAAATTTCAGTTTCATCCGTTGTTATTATTGACGGAAAATCACCTTCATAGTCAGATGCATACTGATACACAGCCTGCACAAGAGTGAAGGTGTCGGCTTCGCGTTGTGCATCGCGACTATCCGCCAATTGCTTACTGGGGTTAATAGCAATAATAGTGATGGAAGCCAAAATCATAAGTAACGCAATGGAAAGCATTATCTCGATTAATGTGAATCCCGTCCTTTTGTTTAATTGAGTTTTATACATACTATGTTAAATAATAGCTGAGTGTATAAAACAAAAATCCAAGTGATACAAAAACGAAAATAAAAGTACCTACAAGTGGGACATTGGTGCGGGGTGAATCCCCTACTTGTTTTATTATAAATGTTTTTGAACGTGTTAGAAGATCCCTAGCGATATGTTTTAATTTATTTTTATTGGGAATTTCTATGTGAGATAGTAAATTCTTCAGGATACGTGCTACTTCTTTTTTACTAAAGGTGTTAAGAGATAAAACACTAAGACTATTTCGTACGTATCCAACTTTATTTGATAATAGATTTATATGAGGTACTGTACGATCAACACCATACAGAGCCAATCCAATTGTATTAGCAAAAGAAGCAGGAGACACAGAATCGTTAAAAATTTTGAAATTATTTATATGGCGGTACGCATTACCCAATTCCATATCAGAGGGTATAGATTGCCGTAATTCAGCAATGAAACCTGTCATATCTGTAAGCTGCCCTGTTACTAAAATTTTTGATATATTTTGCCCAGTGTGCTCGAGAAAATTATCTTTAACGTGAATAATATCTTCAATAATTAGTTTCATCGGTTTTTCAGGATACGTAAGCTTCTGCTGATTTGAGGCTGTATCTTCAGTTGATATTTTCTCTAAATCTTCTTTGGATACTAATGTTTGCGTAGTCATGTACGCAGCATCATTTTCGTCGAAAACGCCAATTGTTACTCGTCTTTCACCTATATTCACAATTAGGTAGTTATCGGTACCAAATGACTCTGGTAGCACTGCTCGAGCGATAGAATAGAAATTGCTACCTATAAAATCTACTTCTAATCCTGCTTCATTGAAAGAATTTATATAGGTATCAATAATTTCTTTTTTCGCGCCAACAAAGGTTGCAAACCAAGTATCGCGAATCATGGTAACAAAGTGTGCTGTATAAAGCTCCGAAATATTTTGAGGAATAACCTTTGAGGCTTCTTTATTCAAATAACTTTCATGTTCCTTTGGTAAAATGTCTGGTGGTATCACAAATGTATATGACCATACTCTATCCTCAGGTAATGAAACTATGGCATGTGGTTTTTTGAAATCACCTTGTACGGCCACTGGTTTTGTGTGTTTAAGAACATCTTTACATTTTTCGATAAATGTAGCGGTGTCTATTATTACTCCATCAAGCACCACACCCTCAGACAACTCGAAATTTCCATACGTGACAACAGATTTGTTACCATCAAGTTGCACAATTTTTATTGCACTATCACTTATATCTACTCCAATTATATTGTTGTGTATCATTACTATTTAAAAAATTATCGTTGATTTATAGGAACTCACTACTATTCCAGGATTCATGTCTGATACCTCAACTATAACGCGATGTACGTGTCCATCAATAGTCCCTACTGTGTGTATAGTGCGCGTTCCATCAATTTCTTCAGTAATTGTCATGGCTTCACACTGTCCATCTCCTATGTTCAATACTTCATTCCCTAAATAATGTAGCTCACGAGTAAGGTACATTAATGCATGCTCTGCACATGTGTACGCTAATGACTCAGCCGTATACCCATGTGATCGAGCTATATCCATCTGAGTGTCACTGACAGCTCTAAATGTAGCACTGAGGGTGAGTGAGAGAAACAACGTGCCGAGCACTAAGACAGATGTAACTGCTATAAATCCTTGTTGCCTTTTCATGGTGTAAAGTGAAGTGTTAACGTAGTATCAATTGTTTGTATTGCGTTGAAGGAAGCAAGTGAACTCTCTGAAACAGCTGATACACTTAGCTGGACCTTTACAGAATCATATCCGTCTTCTGGTGTTACATTAGTAAAGGTTACTATGCTTTCCATATCGTCCTGATGTAAGGGTACGGCTACCGCAGAACCTTCTGTTATATACACAACACCATCCATCAATGAAAATATTACGGGATCAATTGATGTGTCATACATCCTAAAAGTTACACTACTTGATGTAGCGCTACCAACTGGGCTACTTACCGCATATGCTCCTGAAGCAACTCGTTGTAATGTTGTGTAGATAAATGAGTTTGTATAATGCACATCTTGCAGCAATTGCACCTTATGTGTTGTACGTAACATTGCAATACTAACACCACTTAACATGATCACCATAACAGTAGCAATCACCATATAGAGCAAGAGCTCAATGAGGGTAAAACCTTTTTGGTTGTGAAATTGATGTATTTTCATACTTTATGGTGAGATACGAATATACTTCTTACTTCCGTCACTAAGATATATAGTACCGAGTATTTCAGTACTGCCAATATCTCCAGTGAACTTGAGTGGTCCGAATATTACTGAGCTCCCACCACTTTCGATAAGTATATCGTCTGTATCAATAAGTTCCTCAGATACTGCAGCTTCACTTGAACTTGCAGAATAGAGAAGCTCTCCATTAATAGTTACTTCCGATAATCTTTCCCCACCATCCCACTGAAGGCTCAATTGAGTAATGGACAGATCAGTAGTGAGGTGAGTATTGCGTACTGTCATGCCTTCAATAGAGGTCCCTCCAAGGGCATAGAGCACCCCTGAAACATCGAATTGTAAATCTGCTGCGTGACCAGCAGTTTGTTCCCAATTTGAAACATATTCCCCGTATGAGGAGCTCTTGCTGCGTCCAGCAGTTAAGTCCCAAATCACAGTACTCACAACGTTATAGATATCAACATCAATTTCCGTTAGCACTACACTTCGTATATATTTTCCGGTAGTATCGTTACTTCCTGAAAATTTCCATACTCCATCCTGAAGTAGTACACCGTGTGTTCCTTCAGAAAGTGTTCCAAAAGAATTCTGCGAAATAGATTTAACTGCAGCAACACCTTCCTGAGCCAACGCTTGCGCATAAAGACTTTCAGCTGAATTACGTACGGTCGTTTCGGTATTAAATATGAGGTACGCAATAGTGCTCAAGACAACAACTGCAAGACTCATCGCAAATAAAATTTCAATCAAAGATTGGCCACGTTGCATATTTTGTCTTGTTGTACACATATGCATAATAATTAATTCACCACACCTGATTCATAGACAATTACTGCTGATGTATCGTGCGCGTATTCTAAAGACAAAGTTCCTGTTGCAGACGGAACTCCTGTGTACTGTGCAAATACAATCTCATCAAAACCACTATGTATGAATGAATTAGGAATTTGTACACTAGTATCATTTTCATTTTCACGTGTATCGTACGAATATCCTTCAAATAACACATACGAATTTTCCAAAACTTTCACGCCGTGTGCGCTGTCGCTTTTTTGAGATACTGCTCTTGTGTGTGCTGTTTGGAGTGTCGTCCGCATCCCACTTTCAACTTCAGTAAGTACTTGCGATTGATACAGTGAAATACTCATTGGAAACATAAAAGCTGTAACCACACCAAACATTGTCATCACTAACATTAATTCAATAAGAGAAAATCCTGACATATGTAAAACATCAATTAATACTCCCAGTAAGCTTGTAAATTGGGAGAATAATTGCTAACGCAATCATACCAACCACCAGCGCTATAAAAATCAATAATATTGGTTCAATAATTGTTGGGAGTTGTTTTGCTTTTGACTTGACTTCTTTTGTGTAAAATTCAGTTAAATACTTAAATGATTCTGACAAAGTACCACTTTGCTCGCCTATGGAAACAATCCCAATACACATTGCGGGATACAGACGAGTATACTGTTTCATGGCCTTGGAAAGTGTTTTCCCAGATATCACACTCTGTTCCATGGAAACTACAGATTCTTTAAAGCGATGATTAGGTACTGCTTTATGTATTACCTCAATGGCACGAGTAATGGTCAGCCCACTATGCAATAATGTTGCAAAAAGCTGAGTTAATAATGCTAGTTGATACTGTAAGAGAATAGGCCCAATAAATGGTACAGAGATCTGTAAGGTATCTAGAAAATAACGTACTTTAGGTAAACGTTTAACTAGGATAAAAATTACAAGCGTTAGCAAAGTACCGAGAATGCACCATACCCATTGAGTTTGAAGAAACATTGAGACAGACAACAGAACTTTCGTAATCAACGGAAGATCAACATCTAATTGTTCAAACAACGGTGTTAACCTTGGAAGGATAAATACTGCTAAACTACCACCCAAAAGTAGCGTCGCGCTAAAGACTAATTTCGGATAAAGTGTTGCTCCACTAACTTCGCGCTTCAAGTCGGCTGAACGTTCAAACCAATCCGCTAAAAAGGTAAGATTTTCCCTTAGTGTCCCACTTTCTTCACCGGCAGCAATGAGGCTCACGAAAATATCACCAAACACTTTTCTTTCATTTGAAAATGCGACTGAGAGAAGCGACCCATTGTGAATACTCTCCGAAACATTCACTATAGATTTCTTAAAATATGGTGATCTTGTTTGTTCAACAAGAGTCTCAAGTGCTTGGTCAATAGCAATACCACTTTTAAGCATCACGGAAAGATTGTTTGCAAATTGGGCCAGATCTTGCGCTGATACTTTGTTGAAAATGCTCATATTCTATGAATGTGTTGATTTAATTACTTCCATTATAGTAGTCTGACCATTGAGTGCTTTGGATATGCCATCGTACAAAAGGGGCTTCATTCCTGCCCTAACCGCTGCATCGTGAATTTCATCCGAGGTTGCGTTATTTGAAACAAGAATACGAATGGGGTTATCAACCTCAAGTACTTCAAATATTGCGATACGTCCTTGAAATCCTGACTTGTGACACACGGAGCACCCTCCACTCCTGTATAATCTAATTTTATCGATTTTTTTCTTACCACTAATCTCTTGAAGATACGTATGTACTGCATGTTCACTTTTTATTAGGTCTTGTTCATCTTTTGATAAAAAGTAGCTCTCCTTACAATGTGGACAAATTTTACGCACTAAGCGTAAGGAGATAATAATCTGTACAGACGATGCCACCAGGAATGGCTTCACCCCCATCTCACCAAGACGTGGAAATGTTGTAGCAGCATCATTGGTATGGAGCGTCGAAAGCAGTAAGTGTCCAGTCATTGCAGCATTAACTGCAATATCTGCAGTTTCTGAGTCACGAATTTCCCCTACCATGATAATGTCTGGATCTTGGCGAACAATTGAGCGCAGACCTGTTGAAAAAATAAGATCCTTATTCTTATTTACTTGAGTTTGTTGCACACTATCAATGTCATACTCAACTGGATCCTCGATAGTCATTATATTTACTTCAGGCGTGTTCAGTTTCTCAAGTAATGCATAGAGGATTGTAGTTTTACCTGATCCGGTAGGACCAACGGTAAGTACCATCCCGTGTGGTTGATTCATTGCGTGCATGATTTTTTGATGGTCATCAGAAGAGAAGCCAAGTGAATCAAGTGTAAATTGACGCGCATGAGAAGACAAAAGTCGTACAACAATATTTTCACCGTTTATAACAGGGATAATAGAAACTCGTACATCAAACGTTTCAGTGGAATGCGAATGCGAAAAGCGCCCATCTTGAGCTTTTTCACGTTCATCAGTCTGCATCCGTGCGAGAATTTTGATACGGAATGAAATTTGTTCGTGAACTGATTTTGGATAGGTTACCACTTCATGCAGCACGCCATCGATACGAAATCTTATGCGTACTTTTTCTCCAAGTGGTTCGAAATGAATATCAGACGCCTTGCTATCATATCCATACTCAAGTAATAAGTCTACGAGCTTAACAATCACACCTTCAACTCCCCCGTCTACTGACTGCTGTACCAAAGACACAACCCTCTCTTGATACGCGCCTTTATATGCATTGAGTGTTTTATTAAATATCCAAGGAGCAACATATGATACATGTACCTTCTTACCAGTCTTTTTTTCAAGTAGTTTTTGGAATTCAAAATTATCAGGAATTAAGGTGGCTACGAATAATAATTCACTGGTTTCATCATATACAACGGAGGCCTGAGCGCGGGCAACAATTTCTGGAATTATATCCAAAAAACGCTCTTCTATAGTTATTTTTGTGAGGTCACAAAAAGGATACTCAAACGCATCAGCGATAGTTTTTCCTAAATTATAGTCACTTACGTACCCCAAATCTACTAACTGTAACTCAAGGGTTGTGTTAGTTTTTTTTGATATTTCAACAGCATGAGAAAAATCATCCAAAGAAACATGACCGGGTGAAACAAAAATTTCCTTTAATTGGTTTACTGAAATTGGCATAGTGTTTAGAATGCCATACCATTATACAGGCAAATGACTCTGCACCTTTTGTGCAAGTTCTTTAAGTGATATATTTGATTTAATTAAAAAATCAATTGCTCCAAGTTTCATTGCTTCGTCAATATCAGACTGTTGTCCTAAGTTAGAAGCTACTATTATGGGAATTTTTTTTAATTCTTCATTCTTATCTTTCTGAATTTCAGTTAAAACTTCAAAGCCAGATTTTTTGGGCATCATTAAGTCCAATAAAACTAAATCGGGTGATTCTGATTGAATATTAATAAGTGCTTCTTCTCCGTTTTTGGCATGTATCACTGTATAACCCTCGAGTTCAAGCTTACGAATATACGAACGTGCAACAAATTCTTCATCTTCACAAAGCAAAATAGTATGTTTAGTTTCCATATATTGTAGAATGATTGAGTATAAATTTAGATTTAAGTGCTTTCAACATGAAGAGCTTTTTCGATAAGTGATGGTAATTCTTTAAGTGAGGTTTCATATTTCTTATATATTCCTGAAACTCCTATTTTTAATATTTTAGCATACCAATCATAGCGTTCATCCATTGTTGTATTACTTAATATGATAACAGGAAGCGAAGTTGTATGTTGGTTCTTACGCACATGTTGTAAAGTATCGTACCCATCCATGCCCGGCATACCTAAATCCATAAGTAGAATATCGATATCACGTTTCGATAGAATCTCGAGTGTCTGAATGCCATCCCGAGCAAGAAATATATTTGCACCTTTTTTTGATAGAAACTTAGCATATATTTTGGCAATAGGTACGTCATCCTCAGCCAAAAGTATATTTATATTAGTGAGTGTAAATTGAGTGCTCATAGTATATTTCAGTAAACATTTCATACTTACTGTAACACTATTTGGAACATTCTAAATACTTCATGTCTTTAACTTGTAAGAATACGTAGACGAATGTTCAAAAAAGCTTGTTATGGTTAATTTAGGCAAATAATATTTTATTAGCATCTACAACACAAAATATATAATTATCCATTCTATCTAAAAGCTATTACGCACATTAATAACATGTATTCCATAATATAGCTCATTAAATACTAAAATGGATGGACTAAATTTTAAATAAAATAAAGAAAACATTACTGTGAGGAGCACTCCGTCTGAGGGAAGTACTTTTACCGTTACTATGTCCATTATAGATAGAACTGAGCTATAACGAACTGTCCTGCTGATCATCCTTAATTTTATATCGAGGTAATTGTACTGTAAACGTAGTACCTTCATTCTCTACTGATTCAAATGAAATAAGACCATGGAACGACTCTACAATTGATTTTACAATATATAAGCCTAACCCAGAGCCACTACTTGACACCTTTGAAGTATTTGATGCTCTATAAAATCGTCCAAATAATTTAGTTTGCTCAGTTTCTGGAATACCAATACCATCATCTGTGAGTGTAATAATCAACGATGAGTCATCTACAGCGTAAGAAATAGTAAGGGAACCTGGGTGACTACTATATTTAATGGCATTATCTATGAGATTTTGAAGTACTTGTCTAAGTCTTAGCTCATCAACATGCACAGTTACATCATTTTCTAATTTATTATGTAAGACAGTAAACTGATGTCGCTGGGCATATTCAGACAAGTCCGAAATGATAGAGTCTACAATTGCATTGATGTGAACATCAGATAAATTTAAATCGAGTGTCTTCCCTTCTATTTTAGTGATATCAAGCATATCATTTACCATAGTTATTAAACGTACTGTAGAAATCTCGACATCATCAAGTAATTCCTTCTGTTCTTTATTCAGCGTCCCGTAACTTTCATCAACAAGCATTTCAACATTACCTCGCATAGCAGTAAGCGGTGTTCGTAACTGATGCGAAGCAACGGCAACAAGTTCGCTTTTGGAACGCTCTAGAAGTTTTTCATCGGTAATATCGCGTATGAAAATAAGTGTGCCTTTCATCTGCAGCTGGTTATCAGATTCAGGGTTAATGACTTTTACCATAAACGTATATACCCTACCATTAAGATCTACCTCATCAATCCCCCCAGATACTCTATCCAATATACAATGCATTATATATTGTTTGATTTTGGGATCAGCAAAATGTTCAAACATAATTTGCATGATGCTGAGAGGTTCATACGAGCTAAGACCAAGTAATTTCAATAATGCGCCATTAACAAACTGGACTTGACCATGTGGATCAATAAGAATTGCTGCCGACACCATGCGTTCAGTTATAATTCCAAGTTTTCCTTTTTCTTGAGTCAATTCATAGGTACGTTCAGCAATTGTTTTTTCAATAATTTTTTTTTCTTTATCCAGATCCTCAAGAATATTAATGGTTGCTTTTCTACTATTTTCTAATTCAATATTTCGTTTCTCGGATATTTTAACGGAAGTTTCAAGTTGTACTGTTCTTTTTTCTATCTTCTTTTCAAGGTTACCCAACGACTCTTTCAAGCGTGCTGTCATCACATTGAAGGAAATAGCCATCTGACCAATTTCATTTTTTGAATTATTATATAGCTTATTATTGAGGTCACCACCACTAATTTTAAGCACACCTTGATGGAGCTCAGCAAGCGGACTAAAAACTTTTCTGTGTAATAAATATAATTCTATAGCTAAATATAAAAAAAATGAAAATATCAAAACTCCTGATATTATCAGTGAAATTTTCAGATTTTTAAATACACTGGCACGCGAAATTTCTACTATTACACCCCACGAAGACAAGGGTTCCTCTTTCCATGAACTAACAATGTATTCACCGCCTATCCCTTCATATGTAGATAATGTTTGTTTTTTTTCAACGAAGGACTGGACTCCTAAAAAAGAATCAAGTAGTTCCTGCTGAGGAGGTTCAGACAGATTTTGTGATATTATCAATTGTCCATTTTTATCCACTATATATGCCTGCCCATCGGGCACCACCGCAATTATTTCCCATAAAGGACTCAAATCAATAGTCGCCAACATAAGTCCCATTACATGATCGTGTGCATCATAGACTGGTAAAGACCAAAAAAGAAGTGGTGCGCCATAAGAGGACTGATACGGTCTAGAAATAAACTCGGAACCAATGATTGACTGAACAAAGAAATTTTCCGTACGTACACTATGAAATTTATGTTCAGTTGCAAAGCTTGAACCTTGAATATTTTTTATAAAATCTCCTGATCTATCATAAACAGAGAGTTCCAAAATAGATGGATTACTGTTTATAATTTCTTTGACAAAAAGCTCACTTTCACTTGAAGAAAAAATATTATTATTTGCTAGAAACAAATCATTTTGTATAGTGGCAAGTAGACTAGAAACCTGATTCTGAATTTTAACCGCAAGTTGATCTGGAATTTGTTCGGCGGCTAATTTATCATTTTTATATTGTAGTAGTATAGAAAAATAAAGTACGATCCCAACAAAAAGCAACATTACCACAAGGGGAACACCAAGTTGGAAAATAATTTTATTTTTCATGTTTTCTCATGGTACATATTGATAAGCATCCGTAGTTAAGCCCCTGCTGGTGCAGTGAGTATTTTAACAAATTCAAAAGCTCCGTCCTTCACGACACTCCCACTCATTAATATGTTGCTGGTATCCCCAAAATTATCAAAAGACCACTTATCTAGTAAGATACCAAAATCGTGGGTTTGACTAACAGCTTTCATAACTGCAACCCTGTCCCTTTGTCCCTCTACGTTTTTTAAAGCTTCTATAAGAACATGCGCGGTCTCGTAGCCCAAAACAGCAAATGGGCCTGGCTCAGTTAGATACTTTGCCATGTACGCATCTTTAAATTTGAGAGATTCTTTTGTTTCGATGTCGGTAGCGGATACTCCAATTGTTGTAGCATATACACCCTCCGCTAGGTCATCCCCTGCTAAGTCAACAAAATCTTGTGCAGCAATACCATCGGGTCCCATAATTTTGGAAGTAATACCCATTGCACGCATTTCTTGTATAAACAATGTAATTCCACCTGGCGCGGTACCACCATAATACACGAGGTCGGGTTCATTTTCTTTTATTGGATTTAAAATATCAAGGTACGAATTGGCATTTTTCCCTATTGTAGAGTGCCCCAAGACTTCTAAGTCGATGCTATGAGCTTTTCTCTTAAACAAATTGGCAATCCCAGCACCGTATGCTCCTCCATCATCAATAATATATACTGATTTAACGCCTAGTTCATTTGCCCAAATAGCTCCTGCTGGTCCTTGATTATCATCAGTCGTACACACTCTAAAATAGTTTCGTGTGCCAGTTGGATAAAATATTCCAGGTTCACCTGGTGCGAATCCAGACTTTGTAAGACCAGGCCATGTGTTTCCTGGACTAATTTGCACGAGATTTCCCTTATTTAAAATAGGAATACTAATTTTAGCAGCACCACTATTGTATGTGCCTATATAGGCAAGTACTTCTGGGTCATGTACTGCCCTTTCCGCATTTGCACGCTCGATGTCCTCACTCCAAATACCATTCTCATCACCACCGTCTAAAAAAAGTAATTCTATGTCAAAGTCGTCTACTTTAAAATCAAGCTCCGTAAATGCTAACTCAACGGCGTTGGCAATTGATTCACCTGCAGCACCTGCTTCGGGAACACTAATGGCTATTTTGACAATTGATGATGTATCAAATATATGAGATAGGTCAATAGTTTTAGGTGTAATTAATACAAGGCCCAGTACAACAACAATAACTAACGAGGCGAATAAATACATTCCTTTTCTAATGTTCATATTATAATTTATTAAAATAATTGATGTCCAATTCTAATGCAGATAATTTGAAATTGGCACCTTTTGACACCATGGAATATTAGACTGTTTTAATAATAACATTAATATTAGTAGGTATAATTAAATTAATGTATATATCTCACTCATGTACGTATTAAGTTGAACGTCCTTTAATTTGTTTTTTCAACTCTTCAATTTCTTTCTTTAATTCAATCATTTTTAGTTCACGATTTATTGTGACATTTTGGAACTTTTCAAGTTCTGCAAGTTTAGTTTCTAGATCAAGTTGTATGCTCCTTAGTTCTTTTGTTCTTTTTTGCACTTTTTCTTCAAGATGACTTTGGGATTCTTTAAGTGATAGCATCATCAAATTGAACATTGTAACCAACCGCGCTATCTCACCCTTCCCTTTTATTTTAATTGGCTCATTAAAAGTACCAGTTGTAGCCACATTTGTAGCATTAGTAAGTAAACTAATTGGGTAAATTACTGATATTAGTAAGAATAATATAGTGGAAACAAATGTAAAACTGAAAATAAGAGAGGCAAGTACAAGAAGTCTAGCAAATGTGTCCCCAGTGTCTTTGGTAACCTCAACAACCTCATGTTCCAGGGTAAGCACCCATGGTAAAAAGACACCGCTTGCGATTTGTGAAGAGTGAGAGAATCCAGTAGCATGTGCAAGAAGAACCTCAACGCCTGTATCAAGAACAACAAAGTGATAATCATTAATGTCACTTATAATCGCATGATTATGTTCTCGATTGTCCAGTAAATCGTAGGTTGTATTAAGACTAGTGGAATACACAAGGGTATCATCTAGGTCAGTGAGCGTAAAAGACATTGATTTATGGGAGTGATGCCCGTGGGCAACATGAATTTTTGTTATCTCAGTGTTATTTTGAGGAGTGAGGTTTTTTATTGTGTCAATAACTTCTTGGATATCCAAGACTGCTTTTAACACCCCAATTGTGACCCCGACATCATTAGTAATTGCCACAGCAATGTCTACTGAGGATACTCCAGCACTCTTATCATACTCAACTGGTCCTACATATATTCCTTGTGCAACTGCTTGTTGCCACCATATTTCATCAGCCTGATAATAATCAGAAGTTCTTCCAGTTTGGCCAACATTGGCACCATAGCTATTGGTTACGAATATCTCAGGGTAGACTGGATACCCATACTCTTCAACAAAAAAGTGAGACAATTCACGCAACTTGGATGACAAACTATTTTGTAATAAATTATCAATAAATATGCTCGAGGTGCCAGCGGGAACTTCAATCCACTGCCTGTCACGCTCACGTATAACATGTACAAGATTATCCATCTCAAAAAAACTTTTGTTAGAATGCTCAACAGCTGACTGAAGATTGCTATCATTGGCATATGCTTGTATATACTCAACTCTTTTATCTACATCTCCTAAAATTTTATCCATTGCTTGTTGTACAACTAGCACTCCATTCTCCCCCATGTTTTTACGAAATATATTATCTGTAAACTCAATAAAGAAATAGTTCATCAGTATAAAACTAAACGAACCCGCAATAAAAAGAAAGATAACAGTTCTAGTGACCATCCGTTCAAAAAAAGGAATCTTATGTAGTTTTTTTATACCTTGAGAAGTTTCTTTTTTTTCTGTTTTCATGGTGGGGACTCAGTTTACGTTTAACAGGATTCATATTTGTTCGTGACTCGCAATATAAAGTATTTTTGGAGGATTTGATCTTTATTAAATGATAGCACTGTTTATGTATCTTTTTGTAATTTCTATGTGCGTAAAGAAACTATCTAAAAGAGAGTAGGTAAATTGACCCTATTTTCTCATTTAAAAAATGCATCTGCCAGAATAATCCCAAAATCCTTAAAGGTCATACGTCCATCACCGCTAAAGTCAAAAACTTCTGCTTTAGACGACCATGCAGTCATAAATCTACTCAGATCACCCAAGGTAACCTTACCATCACCGTCTATATCTGTGACAATTCGAATACTCACTTCCCCACTAAGGCCGGCGTTTCCGTCATCAGTAGAAAGAAAAGTACCGTCTTCATTTGCAATATATAATTGTGCACTCTCTTGCCCACTATTGGATGTGGTAACTTTTGATCCTGAACCGTCCCCTGCAAGCAGCAAGCTGTCAGAAATCTCAAAGACTGCTAGGCCAGAAGTTTTAGCCTTAGCATTTATTGTGGCAATTAGATGGTCTCCTTTAAATCCTTTACGGAAAGTACCTCCCCTCAACACAACCTCATTATTTTTGACAAATGGTTCCTCTGTCCACAGTGTAATAACCGATTCACCTGTATCAATACCCATAATTTCTACCTGAGATCGTGGAAAAGCAAGCATTATATCTACCGCATTTACAGGAATGTGTGCTGATACGTATACATCAATTTCAAACGATTCGCCTGAACGCACTGAACTCTGCGACGAGTTAATATGTATAAATGATTGTGTTTCAGAGTCGATAATGCTTGCACCCATCAATGCTGCAAAAATGAAGAGCATCGGAAATGCGAAACGCACTGTACGGCTTTTATTTGGGCGATACGGTGCCAGTAAAACTTTTAATGCATGTCGTAATATGTTCATAATCCTGCGACGTCTTCGCGTAAGGCATCAATTTTAACGCCAACGTACGAAAGCGTGTCTTGTATTTCTTGTGCGTTATTTACTTCGGTAAGCATCTGTTCAGATTGTATAAGAGCTCGATCTAGAAGTGCTTGGATGATATTTTTTTGAATTACCACTAGTTGATTTGATAATTCACTACGTTGCAGTTCAAGGGAAACAAGTTCGCTCCATGTTGAAACTGGATATGTTGAAGATTCTGATTTAGAATCAACAATATTTAGAAGTGTAATGTAATCAGAATAGACTTCAAATTCACGATTTAACCGTGCAGTCATCAGAGCCTTCCTTTGGGCAAAAAAACTACCACATGCATTGAAAAGCTGATCAACCTCTACAAGTTCTACCCCTATTAGTGTTCCCAGATTTGATAACAATCCATCAAAACGTTGCCTGTCCTCAATATCACAATCTTTTACAATTGATTCGACAACAGCATCAGCGCCATTCCTATCAGTAACTTCTGCAATAGACATGAGTATTGTTTCTTGATTTGAAATCAGTAGTTTCATTGTTGAAACATATTCAGCTTGCTGTATATGAACATACGTTGATGTCCCCAAGAAAATTACCCCAGCTATCATTAGTCCACCAACTACATGTTTTCTATCAATTTTTTTCATAATTATTCAACTATATCCTCAACATCAATAATCTCTTTTCTCACATTCTTTTGAGCAGTCTCCATAGCATCTTGTATAACTTCAATAAGAGCAGCTTCAGCTTTAGTGAGTTTTTTCGCCTTGCGTGTTCCTGAGAGAGTATCTGCTTCATCTTGAACCACAGCATGAAGTTTAACGAATTCATTATGTAGCATGGACAAAGCTTCCTGTGTTTCTCTTGTAACTCCCGTGCGTAGTTTTCTTAAACGAGCAATAATCAACCATGTACCCAGAACAAGTATCACAACTAATGCCAACAATGGGACAACGATCGACAATACATTTATTGCTAGCGATCCAATACGAACGTAACCAGGTTGCTGTACTGCAATGCGAATTGGGTCACTCACTTCACTTTGAGCACCATATTGATCAATTGCTACTGCACTAAGCTCGTATACCCCTAAAGAAAACTTGGACTCAGGAATATATATAAACTCGCCGGTTTCAGAACTTTGTACTGTCACTTCTTGCGTGTCACTACCAGCTTTAGTAACTGAAACTCGTACTTCAGAATCAGGACGGGTGATACCTTTAATTACTGGTATCACATCTTCAGAAAGTTCTGATGGATACTCTGTAAACTGAGGTTTGTCAAAAGCAAGAATAGCAAAAGAAAATGTACTAATTAAACTATTATTTGCTTCATCAAACGCTTCAATAATCACACTATGGTGACCAGGTTCAAGTGATGTTAAAGTTATTTTTCCTGATTCATCAATGTCTAGGTATTCATACGTTTCACCAGCATCAATCTGCACTAGAAATTTGACAACTGTTGATGTTTCATCTTCAACTTTCAAAATAAGTACCTGTTCTGGATTAGATAAATCAGCATCATCAGGGAGAGTTATATCAAATGATGTTGGTTTCAACGAATCAACTGCCAAACGATAGTGAGCTACTCTTCCCCACCCATTGTTATTTTTAAATTGAAGATGTAAATATTGGATACCCTCCTCGAGTTCCTCAAGTGATATCTCTGAAATCGGCGTATCATATACTTTTGTAGGAATTGAACCGCTATTTTCATCAAGAAGGGTCCGCACCGCTGTGACACCTGAAGGGAGAACCCACTCTAACTCTGCAGTTTTAGATGTATGCCACGAATCAGGATCAGGGTGGGTTTTTGAAGTGATTTTTGGTGCTCCAGGTGTATTGGCAGGAGCTACATATTGAATGGTTTCTGGTTCTGGTGTCACTGTAGCGGACGTTACTGTAAAAGAAGCTCCATTCATAGAAGTAAGGACATTTGTCCCTCTCCCATCAGCCGCAAGAACAGCAGCATCAGAGAATGAAACTTTTGGGTTCCCGGCACCTTTAGTTCGAAAAGTAACAGACAAAACTGAACCAGCACCACCAGAATACCCAGTAGGGGTACCTCCACTAAATGAAATGGTCCCAGCACTGTTGGAGTACGACGGTTCAGCAGTCCAGAGGTTAAACACTGAACCTTTATTTACACTTACGACACTTAATTCTCCTGGTTTAAAAGAGAGTGTTCCTTCGGCTGCGTTTATTTTTTGTCCAGAGGTATTAACAACCACACGTGCTGTAAAAGTTTGCCCAGCCGTGTATACGCCAGTACTAGGTGAAATTGATAATGCTGCAGCAAATGTTGAGGAAGCTCCAAAAAGAAACAATGAAATTATCAAAATTTTTACTGATAAGAGAATGCTGTTTTGTGTAATATTCATATTTATATTTTTTCTTCTAAAACTGTATCTGGTGCCAAATCTTCATCACTATTCTGCTTTCGTTTACGGATGCGAAGGAAGGCATATAGAGATCCTGAAAAAATAACTACTATAAACGCTGTAGCTATGAGTGCAATCAGTACTCTTGTCTGTGTTGATACTGTTCGCTGAGCTTCATCCGGTACATACGAAGCAATATATTCATTACCTGCCTTATCAATCGCACGCACACGAATAGTGCTATTTAATGACTGATCTTCAAGTACATACGGGCTTTTTACTTCTGTCCATGGTGCATCTTCGCGACCCCAGTTAAACAGACCAGCTTCAACCATTGACTCTTCAAGTACCTCATAGTGATCAACACCAGACTGTTTATCTGTAGTGTTAAACACAATAAAATAATCATTACTATATGCATTAGTTGTTCGTTCAAGAGTGATACTGAACTTTTCTGGGATTATATCGTCAGCATCAATAATGTCTTTCCATTGATTTTGGATGCTGCTACCAGGATTTTTGGACAATTCAATGCTTGTACCTAACAATGATAAGTTGGCCTCAGAACCTAGTCCATCGTTAAGGAGTACTTGCGTTTGTGGATCAAAATTGAGTATTGCCTGATTTCCAGCATCAGCAGATCCAATTACAAAGCCGGGTGACTGGAATAACAAATCTACAATTACGTTGGTTAAACGTGGATCTCCCTCAATACGACCACAATAGCCATTTGGAACACCCCCAGCAAAAGTAATTGTACGATTAGACTTATTGATGACAGGCTCCTCAACCCACATACTCATAATTGAAGACCCGCGCGAAACATCAACGGGCTGTATATTTTCTGTATATGTAATGACACCATCTACAACGTTCACACATTCTCCTTCATCGGTGTCTAGGCGCACAGACACTTTTAGGGTATCACCACGAAACAGCTCAGCAGAGTTTGGATCCATGTAGAGCGTTGCAGCGTGGACATTTACGACACTCAATAAAAAAAATCCAAAAAGACTTACGATAAGTTTCCCATTCATGTATGTAAGTATACCAATCAAGACAAAGAAGGAGATGCGTCTTATACACAAAAAAAACAAAAAACCCGTCTCGTGGTGGGAGATAGGGTTTTTTGTTTATGCTCTATTCTATTGCAATTAAGAATTGTGCAAACTACTACGCGACGTAGTTTAGTTTGTTTTAATTGATACGCGAATCAATTTTTAGGTAACTCGAAGAGTTAAAACGTAGGTGTAGCTACGTACGTAAGAGTTGTTGTGTAGTCATCACCTGCTTCTTGAAGCGAAGAGATTTCTACCTTAAACCCTACCGTTGTAGTTCCTACACCTACACCAACAGCGTTTGCAGGACCGGCATTACCCATAACTGCACGCGGTGTTGTTGTTGCTCCAATGAATTGTCCAGCTACGAACTGAGTTCCTCGTGAAGCAATGCTCACATCGTCAGATGAGATACCCCACCAGCCATACGTACTCTCATCACCAAGTGTCGGTGATGTAGGCGAAGGCCAGTTAGTAGGTGTATCACCAGTACTTAAGTCATCGATATCTGCACCAGTGGATGACTGTAGTGCTCCGTCTACTTGGACAGTTACTACATAACCATTGGACGCATTTGTTGATACTGACAACAAGTGTGCTGATGACGATGCTGCTAGCTCAGTCAGTGTCCCAAAAGGAACTGACGTTGATGCTGCTACTCCTGTAGTTGTTTCTCCTCCAGCACTTAATTCAGCACCAGCACCTGTACCAGCTACCGCGAAGGTAAAGATGGTATCAACTGCAGCAGATACTGTAACTGCTGTAAGAATAACAACTCGTGTAAATCCTGAGTCTGACATAGATCCTCCAAGAATAATCTCGTAAGAACCTTCAGAACTTGGGTTAGAAATTTGGTTTGCACCAGTTCCTGAATCCACAGCATTTACACCTATTCGAATTACCACAGTCTCCAATGCGTTAATGACATCAGTTCCTGACGTAAAGGTAATTGTTTGACCTGATACAGCAGCTTGCCATGTAAGACCTGATGCTGCAACAGTATCAGTTAGTACCGGAGTACCATCTACGTCAAGATCAAGATCGTCTTCAGTTATACTTCCTAGACCAAAGCCTGCTGGAAATTCAACTGTAAGAGTCTCTCCTGCTGCAAGTCCATCAGTAGCAGTAAATGCGATCTCGTGATCCACTATTGTTGCTGATGGTGCAGAGTCGGTAATTGTGTCGCTAAACGCTGATACGTTAGCGGCGTCCGCAAAGCGGAGTGATGGCAAACCAAGTGACCATAAAAGGATCGCGAGACCTGCTATCATTGCAATAGATTTGAGCATTCCGACAGAATTTTCTGTTCGAAACATAATGCTCTACGTTGTTTAGCCTACATCTCCTCATTTTAAGTTACAGTGTTGTACGACTGTATCTTAGGAGGCAAATTTGAGTTGTGGTGCAACAAAAATTTCACAACGCAAAAGTCTCCACCCCTTTACGTATGTATATAAATGTAAGCATACTTGTTCTATAACACCCGGCTGAGATGCCCGCCGCATACGCGACTACTAGACGCAGTGGTGATAAATTTCCACCTCTACAACAAGTACTTACACATTGTATCCCGACCACCATAAACCAACCCTCAACTTGTCCCCAAACTTTACATATCACAGGGGACACCCGGTGTCCCCTGTAGTATCATCGTAAGTATACATATGGAATTCCATCACGTAATCAACAGAGGTGTCGATAAACGCGTTACTTTTCAAGACGATAAGGATTACTTGCGTTTCCTTCAAAATCTACACATCTACAACAACATTGAATCAGCACCTCATAACGTTTGGTCCACTTCTGCACGCATGAAAGCGCGAGCGGAACAGAAACTGGTAACTATTCATGCTTACTGTCTGATGCCTAATCATTATCACCTACTTCTCTCACCCGTCTGTGAAAATGGAATTACTAAATTTATGCATAAAGTTGGTATGGGATATGCTAAATATTTTAATGAAAAAAATACAAGAACTGGTGTCTTATGGCAAGGAAAATATAAATGTGTCGATATAACTAAAGATGCTCACTTTAATTTCATTCCGTACTATATCCACCTCAATCCACTAGATCTTTCTCATCGACAATGGAGAGACGGAACCATTACAAATACACAAAAAGTATTAAGCGTGCTGAATTCATACAAGTGGAGTAGCCATAATGTATTTATGAATCCAGAAAATGTTCCAAAATCACTTGTAGCCGATAGTTTTATTGCAAAAGAAATTAATCAAATGAAATATATATCTGAAATAAAAAATATTATCTCTGATAAACATTTAGCTCAGTATAGTAACAATATCGAACTAAAATAAACTACAGGGGACACTCGGTGTCCCCTGTAGTTTATTTTAGTTAATAGTTAAAATTTAACCGGTCCAATTAAAGAGTAAGATCGAAAAATCTTCTATACCCACCCGGGCATTACCACTTATATCTGCAGGAGGATCTGAATCACCGCCTGTAGTTCCCCACCAAAAAATAAGAATTGAAAAATCAATAAGATTAACGAACCCATCACGGTTTAGGTCTGACGGTGTTGTAGGTGAACCATCTACTCCAATGAACAATTGAAGCGATGTACTAAAACTACTATCTGTTGTGAGGAGACCAGAACCCAGAATATATCTTGCCTTTGCAGAATATTCCGCTGCAGGCAAACCTGCAGTATTTAAATCTATATTCCAAAACCCGCCACTATCAGTAGTTGTAGTGAGAATTCGATCACCATTTCCAATTTGTAATTCAAGCGTTGCGTTAGGTGCAGCTTGTCCTGCAAAGGTAATAAGATCACCGGGGTTAATTGTTGCATCAGAAACAGCAATAGTAGGAGGTATCAATACCCCAGCAAGATTCGTAATAGCTCCCTGTGTCACATCAAATGTCGTACTGTAGGTAATTGAACGAACATTATTATCATCCTCAGTCCAAAAACCCATTGAAATGGTACCCGGAGAGGCAGCTGTAGCAAATTCAAACTTACCAGTGGTGCCAGCTTTAACAGTTCCTACTGATTGAGCATCTAAAATAATGTTTACTGTTGCCCGAGGAATTGTCTGCCCGGTAATATTTACTTGTGTGTCACCTAAATCAGTATCACTCCCGCCAGAACGACTAGAACCCCCACCCGAAGAACCCCCCCCTCCCGATCCAGCTGGTTCAACCGTACAGTCAGCCCCGCAAAAATCTCCATCAGTATTATTACCATCATCACATTCTTCAGCATATATTGTTTGAAGGACACCGTCTCCACAATAAGGACCAAATTTACAGTCAACATCACATTGTCTACCAGTGATGGTTGTACTATAATCACCAGTTTCACCCAGAACATCGCATTGTTCTCCAGGATCAACAACAACATTTCCACAAATACTTGTTGTAAGGGTCGTGGTAGCGATATAACTACCTAATTGTGCATTTGAGTGTGGTAAAAAAAGAGAAAAGAACACTATCGAAAAAAGACAGACAATCAAAACACTTATGTTTGTAGACAAATGAAATTTTTGACCCATGGGAACAATCATCATTTAGATGCGCCGTCGACGCTGACGGTACGTGTGAGCAACAAGAAGTATCATTATTAGCAATGCAAATACAGGTAGTAGTACAGAAACTTTATGCGTCAAGGAAAGACCAGCGAATCCAAAACCAGCGGTTTGCAATGTGCCGTAGGGTACAATGTTCAGATTTAATTCACCATTATGCTTTACTTCTTCATCATTTTTTATTTCATACCGCGCGACATATGCGCCAGATGGTAACCGAGTGGGAATGTATGCTGTTATGTCCTCAGTTGCAAATGGTTCAATTTTTTTGAGTTTACCTATATTATTTGTCTCTTCTAAGAGAACTGTGCCTGTTGGATCATATATTTTAAAAGAAATTTCTGATGGTGCTACAGCTACATTACCTGTATTTTCTACGAGCATTGAAAATGGAATCTTACCTGGGAAATATAACCAGCCAATCTTTGTTCCTTCGTTTAAGTCAGATACACCAATTTTCCTAATTCTAAAATCTTTAATAATTTTATCAATAACATTCAATTCAATATCAATCTGCGCGCCTAATGATATATTCACGGCACCTACCCCAACCTCATCATCTGCCGCACTAGTCTTGATTCTGATAGCGCCAATATAATTCTTAAATTTTGCATCATCCGGGACAGTGACACGAACAGTCATGGGTACCTTTTGTTCACCACGTGGAAGTAAAAATGAGTTACCTTCAATAATTTCAATCCAGTCGATGATTTCAGGTGCATCAATAACAATAGACGTTTTTAGAGGTGTATTTGGATCACCACGCACAAGCAGGATTTGTTGTTCATATGTTGAGTTCCTCGTTAGGCTCGTGTTACGAACAAATGGAGGTGTGACTCCAAAACCTGCCATTGCTAAATCTGCTCCGATGAGCACAAAAAGTACAATACATACTAATCCCGTTTTTGCAAAAATGGTTGACATTGCCAATCGACGTTATTTATCACTGTTAATTATCCCAAGATACACTACATAAAGCAAGAACCACTGTTGGACAACGGTAGTTCTGCACTAGTTATTTTACCATTCAGATGGCTCACCAGTCTTCCCCAGGAAGGTGTTCTCACCTGTGTATGCCCCAGAAAGAGTAATTGATATAGGGACTTCTATACCCCAGAATGTAACTCCGGATTGTTGGGTGATAGTTGAAGTAGATTTTTGAACGTTAATTTCTAGCTCAGCTGGTGTCGTTGAGGAAAGAATATAACCACTTGAAGTTGCCGAAGCGTAGGTGACAGATGAGGTCGCAAATACTTGATTATTTTCAGCTATGGTTGATGACGCAGAGTTAGGACAGGTTACTGATGGAGTATACGTCCCACACATAGCTTCTCCTGAAAGCAATTCATCTAGTCCTACGTTTCCAACAGCGCGAATAGTCGTTGACGCCAATAATGGATCCGTTCGATCTCCAGGTTCAAGTGATCCAAATGGAATTGCCACAGTGTCCAGTGCCAGTGCAAGGAAGCTTGTTACTTCCTGCCTAATGGTACTTGTTGCAAGTGTCCCTGTTGCGCTATCATCATCAACACCAGCAACTGCTGCAGACCAGTCAGTAGCATAATGCACTGTATTTGTAGCCCCACCGTCAGTAGGGTCTGCAATGTACCAAAGTGGGAATGTACAATCGAATCTTTGTGTACGGTCGGTACCATCCACACCGTACGTACAGCTAGTAGAAGACGCCGTACATGCAAGATTCCAGGTGGTTGTTGCTACAGTACTAGTGTAACAATTGTTTGCATCGTAATCGCCAGATACAGCACAGCTTGAGCTGCCGACAGTAGATCTAAATATTGATGCTTCGTATCCAGTAATCTCATCGTTTCCTGATGCGTCGTCACAACTATTGTTGTCAGTAACATCGAAATAAAGTGCAAATCCTGTAGTTTCACCAGATTCTATAGTCAGAGACATGTCAGCACCATTATTGAGTGTAATATCACCTCCTAGAACAAATGGTGTTGCATTACCAACAGTAAGTACTGAGTCAACTCCTTGCTGGCCTCCAGATGCAACATGTCCATGAACATCAACTATATACCCGAAAGATCCGTAGTTTGTGTCGCGAGTTGGTATCGGGACAGTGTACGTAGCTGATTGTTGAGTGACAGAAAAAGTAGAGGTTGCAAGTGTGGTTGCATTACAAGTAGATGAAGTTGCTGAAAAGCTCGCTGTAGAACATACATGTAGCTGGATAGTGTCAGCAGCGTCTACTACGTCAGAGTCCGAAGAAGTTGCGTGGAAAGTAACCACCTCACCTGGAAGCTTTGATGAGTCGTCAGAGAAAGCAGTGAATACAGGTCGATGGTTTACATTAAATGGTGATGCAGTAGTTGCAGTTCCTTGTTTTGATGCCGCGTTACAACGTGGACTGACTGGATCATCGTCACAAATCCAAGCATACCAAATGTTTGATTCTGCAAATGCTTCTGTTGTAGTCGTAGCAGCTGAGGCTTGTGTTCCACTAGTAGTACTTGCAGAAACGGCCCACTGCACAGTTGAAGTCGCACTACAATCAGGCGGGGCTGTACCTAAGAAAGATGGGCCGGCAGCAGCATTTGCTGTTGGCACATTGGCTGTATCACACACTAGCAGGAAATATGGAGCACTGTTCGAATCCGAACCTGTTGCTACCCACGCAACAGTATCGCCAGAATTTGTTGGCGTGGAGGTAGATGACTCTGTTGATTCTTGTGCGTCTACTGTCCACTGAGGTGGAGTGTTTAATACAGTGATAGAGGTTGTCGCAACTCCTTGTGCTTCTACCTGCTGCAATTCTTGTGCTCCGATGTTGAGAAGAAAAATAACAGCAAAAACCACCATACCAATGAGGGATGTGAGTACTGTTATTTTTCCAGCTGTGTGTAAATACTTTGGAAACTCTTGCATGTTGTACGACATAAAATAATAATATCTATATATAGTCTATAGTAACTTTCAGCTAAAAAATGAGGTTATACACATTTCATTACTACTTGGAAATATAAAATAATCTTTTTAGAAACTATTCGTAACGAATAGCATCCAAAGGATTAAGTGTTGCAGCCCTTTTTGCCGGGAAAATACCAGTGAGATATCCTACTCCTGCTGAGAATAGTGCAATAAATACTAAGAAGTTAAGAGGAAAAGCAAACAGATTTACTGACTCTCCACCAAACTGACTGGCAGCAAAGTTAAGCATAAGGTTTATGACAGTTCCAAGTCCAACCCCCATAATTATCCCTGATATACCTCCAAGAAATCCTACTACAATAGACTCAGATACAAATAACCATTTAATATCTATAGGAGCAGCTCCAATTGTACGCATAATTCCAATCTCCTTGGTACGCTCAAGCAATGTAACTGTCATAGTGTTAAACATACCGATAGCCGATACCAAAAGTGCAATTCCACCAAAGGTTGCCAGTACGACTTGTACACCCTGGAAAATTTTTGTTGCCTGTTCAACAGTTTTTGAAAGTGCTGTTACTCTATATCCGGCTTCTATAAGTTCATTTTCTACAATTGGCAGGAACTCATTAGTATCCACGCGTACCTGAATCCGTTCATATTCTTCAATGCCTACATGATTTCGTAATTCCGGTAGCATCATCAATGCATTAAGGACTCCAGCTTCCTTCGTAATTCCCTTCACCGAGTATTCTTTGTCTATAAAAATCTCATCAATCTGGTCTGATCCATCATCGGCAGGTACAAGAAGTCTAAACTTTACCTTTTCACCGATAAAATTGGTAATCTCATCATCTTCAATACCAAACAGCTTTAGTACGGCGGGAGAAAGCATTATTTCATTTGTGTTGTCCATATCTTCATCTCCAAAAACTTCACCATTTGCTGCAATGACGCCTGCATACCTTATGTAGGGTGGTTCTACACCTTGCACAAACAGGTTTCCGGTGAGACCTTTATATGTCACTAGCGCAGGAAACCTTGCTAGAGGAGCTGCATCTAATACGTGTTCATTTTCTTCAAACTCAATAACTGTCTGTGAGGTCAGCTGTAGATTCTGTGCTCCTGTAGCAGAAACACCTAAAGACAGAAGCGTTTCTCCAAACACAATTTGTTCAAGAATAATTTCTTGAAGACCAAACCCAAGTCCTACTAAAACAACTACTGCACCAGTACCAACTCCCATACCTAAAATGGTCAACCACGTACGCATGGGGTTGGTTTTAAAGGCTCGTGTTGAAAGTTGTGCTAAGTCTTGTGCGCGCATATATTAGTATAAGTATACGATATTGTAATTTAGGTTTTATAACTCACGTCCACACCTTGAGCAATCAGTTTTTCAAAATATCTTGCTAAGTCATCAGACTCACTCTCAGTGAGTGCTAAGCCTCCTGTTGAAATGCCATTTTCCATGCGTTCATGGAAAATATCTTCATTAGAAACTCCAACAACTCTATCGGCAATAATTTCTACAAGATTGTTATCTTGTTTTTTGGAGAGCTTCAAACTATGAGCTTTAAGAAGATGGTCCCGTAAGCGTTCTGAAAGCTTGTGTTGATCAAAAAATGCATTCTGTTTGTCATTTTGCTTACGGAATCGTCGAATGTCATCAGCCTGGTGCAAAATGCGTGCTGATACTTTTGACATTCTTCGTGCTTCTCTTTCAGGAATTCCAACACCACCACGTTCATACGGCATCATAAGCGTCCTAATAAATGCCTCTTTATCAATCTTCCCCATGATAAAAAATTCAACAACGCGTTCCATGCGTTCAATTTGATCAAAAGTATAGTCTTGGGTAAGTAAATTTACTAAACTTTTTACTCGTAGTGTGTCAATTGAATCATATGGGAAAAGTCTAGCAAGTTGTTCAAGTTCAGTAACAATTGTCTCCCCTTCTTTAACTGGTTTAATCTGTTTTCTCTGTGGATTTACAACCTCACGAACAATTACTCCATCTTTGAGATAGTATACTCGGTGCGCATAGCTTAAGTGAGCTGCGTTGTGAGACACCATAATCACCGTACGTCTATCAAACGTATTGATTTCATCAATTTTATCCATCACCTGTTGTGTAGAAACAGAGTCGAGGTTTCCTGTCGGTTCATCGGCCAAAAGAATTCTGGGGTCATTAATCATCGAACGAGCAACAGAAACACGCTGTTGCTGACCACCAGAAAGCATCGGAGTAATCTTATGAGATACATGCCCCACTCCAAATCTATCTAGTAAAGATTGGGCACGTCTGTTCCGGGTAGCCTTATCTTTATTTGCAAAAATCATTGGTAGCGCAACATTATCCAACACAGTTAATGATGGTATCAAGTTAAACTGCTGGAAAATAATCCCCATCACATACCTTTGGAAGTACACACGATCTTCTATAGGCAATGCATAAATATCTTCACCTTCAATAAGCATGGTTCCATTACCGGGAGGTAGAGAGCCTTGAATAGAATACATTAACGTAGACTTCCCTGAACCTGAGGCACCAAAAAGAATAATATACTCACCTTCATAAATGTCAGTACTTGCGCCTTGAAGCGCTTTAAATTCATTACTTTTTCCTTTGTTGTATATGATGTCAAGATCTCGACAAACAATCAGTGGTTTTGCCATTTGTTAACAATAATACCACCCATCACTCATAATTCTTAACTTAGGTATCAACAATTATTATCCTTAAAAATTCGAAATTTATGACTCACTCCGGAACATAGCAACGGAACTCAGTAAAGAAAAAGTTCAGGTCGTAGGCAGTATAGTAGAATATGTTTCTCCTATTTCTTCGTACTCGTCAAACTACCCTTACGGGTACATCTGATAAAACTGCCACAAGGCAGTTTTATCCCGTGATGTTCTTAACCCAACCGAAGGTACTTTCGAAGTTCTCAAGAATCAGATCAATAATACTTTTTTCCTGAATAGGGGTAAATAGTACGAAGTTTTCGGACTGTACAGTATTTTCTGCTTCATCCTGACAATTTAACCAAAATTGATACACAGTAGCGGGGGCAAAATCTACAATTACTTCCACATGGCGCTCAGCGTAACTTATTTCATCAGCTTCAATAATAGTTGGTTCCACTCCACCTGCAACACCCTCTGTATATGTCATCGTACAATATGCAGGTTCATCTGTTTTCCACTCAACAATACTTTGAATACGTGCTGTATCCCCAGGGAATAACGTAGATTCATTATTAACATTAGAAATAAGCGGCGGTGCGGTGTCTTTTACAGTAATAAACGTGATAGGTTGACTCTTTACACGGTCCCCTCCACCATTTTCTGCAATTACAAACGCAACGTACCGAGTACCAAGGGTCAAGTCGGCTATACGCATCTGGTGCGTTGTAGCGAGCGTTGGACGACCTTTTGAGTTTTGTACACCAGTAGTAAGATCCTGATATTCAATAAGTGCCTTAGCAGGAACGGTCGTATCCCAGGCAAGCGTTGCGGCATTTTCTTCTACTTTTACAATACGTAAGTTGCGAATGTTAGGTAAGGAGGCTTTTGTTTTAAAAGTATAGTCGAGACTCTCCCCTGTTACATTTAATGAATCGGTTGACTGCACTTTGAAGTGATATTCTGTAAATGCTTCGAGTCCAATTAATTGCACTTGGTGATCAGTGGTGTTTCCATCGGTACTTGATTGAGAAAAAGTATAAGAATCAGGAACAAATTGACTGGTTGGAGCAAATAACACTGTCGAGTTTGACTCTCGGTCAGTGGACCATTTTACTAGTGCGGTGATAGTTTCAGGAATCACTGTTGGTGGACCAACAATGGTAAGTGCATCAGTAATACCCTGAATTGCTTCTACTGTGACGTCAAGAATTTCTTTTAGTTGTTCAACTTGTTTGATTTGTTTTATCTCCTCGATAATTTCTTGTGTGGTGACGTCTGATTGTGTAGTAGTTTGCGTGGTAGATTCACTACTGTCACTTGCTCCCGCCCCTTGTCCATCACCTTGTGCATCTGCCTCCCCCGCCCCATCTTGGTTTTGAGTTATGTCACCTGTTTGCACTTTATAGTCGGCAGAAATTCCTTGGTTTCCTTCATCATCAGCGGAAACTACGCGGAAGTGATATACACGATTTGGCTCAAGATCATCAAGAGTAATTGAGTGAGCAGTTCTATCTGATTCCGGAATACGAACAATACCGTAATCTTCCTTAAGTCCATAGTTCACTAATGAGTCAGAATCTTCATCAGTTTCCCAAGTAATAGTAATTGATGATTCAGAATTCGAAACCACCTGTACATTTGATAATTCAGGGGGCACTACGTCATCAACAGCTGCATACGCAACGGTAGTCACCGAAAGAACACTCATCAAAATACCCAAAAACTTGGCTTTCATTGAGCTTATAATACCACTAGTGATAAATCTGTGGCTGTTAGCAGTCCCCATCCTTTCACACAGGACCTTAATATAGTATTGCTACTATATATCGCTAATAGGTGTAAAGAGAACTCCACCTGTGTGCGGGTTACTTGATACTCCAAACGGTACCGCTATACCCCAGAACACATCATCTTCAGTAGCAGGACTTGATGAAATTGGTTTAGCAAGATCAACTTCATAATTTATCGGTGTAGTTGCGAGAGTCGTACATGTTACACACGCAGTATAATCGAAAGTACTGGTCGCGAAAATTTGTTCAGATGCAGGGATACTAGAAGTATACCCGTCACTCAAATCAGTACCGGTGACATCGATATCAATAGATACATTACCCAAGTTTTCAACAGTTGTTGAAGCATTTGTGACCCCAGAAGTACTTGAGGCAGCAAGTGAGCCATAATTGATAGCATTTGTCACATCTAATGCACGTAGGGTCATGACCTCGATACTTGGACTTGTTCCAAAATCATACCCTCCGGCTGCATCTTCAACCTCCATGAACGCCCACCATTGATTTGCGCCATCAGTATCAGTGGCATCGGCATGGAAATAGAAGTCTGCACTACATGAAAGCGTACAACTGTTACCAGAACAATTAGTAAACGAACATTGTGAATTAGTACTTTCGATATAACAATTGTTATTGTCTGCAGTACATGCGGCGCCTGCAGTAGTTGTATACATAGTAGACGAACCAATTTGAAGGTCAGCATATCCATTTAGGTCAGTAACGGTACTAGTTGCATACACTGTTGTTGTTGTACCTGCAACAAGTGCAATGTCAGCACCAAGATTGAAGTTAATCGCCCCGAATGATGGATCAAACTTCACGGTCAGTGGTGCTATTTGTAGATAGGTATCGAGTTCAGTGCCGAGGTGTGTCGCTCGGAAACAAATGTTTTGGTCGCTCACAAACGCAGTTGGAGTGATAACATACTCGAGTTCAGTATACTCATTTTGATCAATGGTAAGCGGGTCAGCTGATGAAGATGGGTTCTCGGTGAGCTCCCCCAATGTGAAGGTTCCATTAGCATCAGTTAGTAAGTCAGTGGTTGACTCACCATCAGTTACGTTGCTGGAAGATTGCATACATACTGGCGAAACTCCACATGAGGCCTGTGTCGGCACATCAGCATAATTACCTCCAGAAACTGCTTCACAGCTTGGTGCAATTCCTTGTTCAGCAAATTCAAGTTGATACTCTTGGTTTGTTATCTGCAGACCAGTGTTTTCAATAAGCAAACGTAGGCGAGCTACATCCCCTGAAACGAATCCTCCTGCTGCAGTATCTAGAGGAGCTGCCCATGTTGCGCCCCCATCAACTTGTTCAGCACCGAAGTACACTGTTGGTTCTGTATCTACACGAGCTCGCGAAGTAATCCCATCCCAACCACCACTGTTAAACCAGTAGGTAAATCCAATTCCACCTGAAGTATACGTATTATCATTTACCGATGTAGTCGCAATGACACTTCCATCTTTGCTCAGCGTAACGTCGATATCGTCGTTGGTCTGCCAATCTACTTCTATTTCATACCAACCTGTAGCATACGTCACCGTTGTTGACGCAAGTACCGTACCGCTAGTGTCAACGTCGACAACATCTTTGGCAATTGAGATTCGGTCAGCACCAGGGACTTGTTCAGTACATACTGCGTAATTATTATTTCCACTACCCGGGTCTTGCACAGCAAACATCGTACAAACCTCATCACCACCTCCGCTGGTATCAACATACTGCATATACCGAATTATCTCACCCTGACTCGTTGTAGCACTTGTATTGTAGATACCATCAATGGCACGTAGTGATTCATTGCCTGTATTATCTAAACCATAACTACCACCAAATGCATAGGTTCCATCAACAGCAAACTTACCTGTATCACCAGCGTACTCTGAAATATTCCCATCTTCAAAATCATCAGCCATGATGAATGTATCTGTAGGAGAACTAGACGAGGTTGCAATTGCGTTGTTGTAATACATAAATACGGTTGCAAAATCACTTGCGGGTAATGTTGGTACCTGTACCCATGCAGTTGCACTCACACTTGCTGTAAGCTCCTCTATCCAGAATGGAACGCTTGTTGTCCCAGAAGAATCTGTAAACCGTAAGTCATCGAAACTAGCCTGCATATTTGAGTCATATGCCACGGTCACCTTAACTACGGCATCAGTATATTCAACAGCATCTACATTCTCTATTCGAACTCGCTTTCGCTTATTCCAATCTACGTCAAACCATTCATCATCAGGGACATCGATCCCGCCATCGTCATTACGCCAACGATAATGAACCTGTTGCGTTAAGAGACATGCACTATCATCCCATCGGATAGATCCACATGCACCAGCACCATCAGAGTCAAAACCTTCACCATCAAGGTTTCCTGTGTGACCAATAAAGGTCCATGCATTAGAAGTAGTGCCCAACAATGTCACGTTTGTACCAGTGATTGCGGTAGTTGTTGCAAATCGCATACCAGTGATTACCATCGATGCGTTTGTATCAAGTGTGTTCGAAGCAAGGGTAATAAGTGAGCCCGTATCTACAGCCAGTTCAAAGTCTCCTTCAGTTAGAGAAGAGACTGTCGGTGTTCCAGAGAATTGGAGTCCGTCACTATCAAGATTCCTAAATGCATAATGTAAAGCGTCAAATGTACCGTCAGAAACCTCAAACGCGTATGTTCCGCTTCCTTGATTTGTAACTGTAGTTTCATTACCTGACTCACCCACCATATGCAGTGTTCCGCCATCTATAGTTGTAGTTGCACCAGCGGCAATTGACACTGTTACTGCTCGTGATGAACCTCCCAATGCAACTCCATCAAAGTCAGTAGCATAACTCCAATGTTCTGTAGTGGTTCCAATGTGGTAATCGCCATATATATAGAGTGCACCATCTACTGCATTATTATCTTTTGAGTACAGTGAGGAATCTGAGGCAATGTTGATAGTGGCGGCTTGAGAATTCCACATTGAAATATCAGTATTAGCTTGTATTTGTAGGACATTGTAACTATCACCACCGAGTGTCTTGGTGTTTACGAACGTTGAGCCGCTACCTAATACAAGCGTACTGCCAGTCCATGTGGTTGCTGTACCTCCAACTAAGTTAGTGAGTGCATTCCCAACAAAAAGTGCAGTGCCTGTCTGTTGTGTAAATGAAGAGGCTGAACTCAAGTTGAAGTTATTAGTTGCTGTTGCATTACCAGTCACGGTCCATCCCCCAGAACCATTTCCAAAGACTACATTGTAGAAATCACTACTACCGGGATTAATCGTCTCACCAGTATCTGATGAATTGAACAAAATAGTACCTGTCGCACTATCGAACGTACCACCCAGAGCTGTAAATGAGCCTGCAATAGACATTGTGCCTGATGCCAATGTTACCGATCCTGCTGAGATGGTAAGGTTTTCTGTAAGAGACAAACCATTGTCAATCATGGTGTACGGTCCAGTTCCTGCAAAATGAATTCCTCCCAAGTCTGATCCGTTTGCGTAGATTACAGCTGCACTATTACTGGTGAGTTTAATTTCAGAGGTGTTATGAGTCACTGTTCCAGCCAGATTATTGAAGTCACCTCCAACAGCAAAGACACCTGACGGGAGCGTTAGAGTACCCCCAGCAATAGTCACTGAGTCAGTTGAAGTGGCATTCACGTCATTCATCGTCCATGACCCGCTACCGGTAAACTGCATTTCTGCAAAATCAGAACTGTCGCCCCGTACGACATTTCCTCCTGTAGTCCCATCAAAAACCATCAACGAACCGTTGTTGGTAAATGTTCCTCCATTGTTATCAAATCCACCGCTTATGGTTGTTGTCCCAGTTGGCAAAGTGAGTGTTCCAGATGTGATGACAACGTCATTTGCAGCAAATCCCGTATCTGTGATACTCCAGCTTCCTGAGCCCGTAAATGACATATCATAGAAAGCAGCTTCGTTTGCATCAATTGTTCGAGCTACACCAGTAGTAGTAAACGTCATAGTTGAGTTGGCTGATGCAAATGATGCATCTGCATCAAGTATCATTGAACCCCCGACACTATGAGCCTCTGTACCGTTGGCTGTCCAAATAGCGTTTGCAAATAACTGCAACGTGCCATCATATGCAGCACCAGCACCTGCGCCTGAAAGCGTCACATTACCACCTGGCTCAAACTCTTTACTGTCCCAAACAATCAGTTTCATGTCTGCTGGTAACGTAAGAGAATCTGGAGAGCCAGTCACTGCAGTAAATGGAATATCTACGTCATCAGACGAATCCCAAACGGCCATATCAGCAATAGAAAGTGTATCCGCCCCTTCATGGCGCACAATGACACGATTTTCATACAAATCCATATTACTAATATTTGATATCGGATCTTCTGAAACTGTCGCAGCATTTTCAGGCTCACCGTCAATATACACAATCAATGAGTCCCCTGGTGAATAGGCTACAGAACTGATTGAATAAGCTCCAGTGCCACCATTACAGCTTGTTGAATATGATGTAAGACCTGCTACTCTCAGATGTACATTATTTGTAACACCGTCACAAGATGTAGATGTAGTAGTACCTTCATCACTGTACACATTCCCAGATATGGTAATGGAAGCTGCGGAGTCATCCCACACGATATATCCAGGATCACCATCAGGATCAACATCAAATGCTTCTCCATCAATGTCACCTGTATGATTTGTAAATCTCCAAGAACTTACTGAGACTCCAGTTGCAGTAACGTTTACTGCTGTTGTAACACCTGAAGAAGTTGCAAAAATCGTATCAGTGAAGGTGAGCGCAGGGTTAGCGGTAATAGCTGAGCCAGCAACTGTGATTGCTGAATCACTGTTGGCACCAACAGTGAAAGATCCAAATGAAAGATCAGAGACATCAGGAGAGCCGGAGAATGTCAGTCCATCAGTGTCCATATCCGCTATGTTGTAATACAACATAGTAGTAGAGCCAGTATTTCCAATATCCATGCTAAATACACCACTTCCCTGATTTTGAACAGTTGTAGAAGCAGTTGTTACTCCAAGCACCGAGAGTGCTCCACCTGACTGATACAGTATCGAGCCACCTCCCTCAACATATACATCAGTTAGACGTTCACTTCCACCAGTCAGATCCGTGCCATCGAAGTCAGTTGCATAACTCCAGTGATCTGAACCAGTATTCTTTTCATAATCACCAAATATGTACAAATCACCATCAACATTTCCATGATCCATAGAGTACAAAGATCCTCCTGAAAGAGCCGTTGTTGTTGTCGCAACAGAATTCCACATACGTATATCTGTGTTCACTCCTACAAGAATCGTTTGGTATGTCTCTGTGGTTGTTGCTGGGTTCACTAAGTAGTTACCCCCTCCATATAGTGAAAGAGTTGTTCCTTGCCAAGTAGTAGCTGCGCCTCCGACATTATTAGTAAACACACCACCGACTGAGAGCGTCTGGCCAGATGCAAGTGTGAAGCCACTTGTATTGGACAACGTGAAAGCAGTAGTTGCAGTCGCATGCTCAGAAACTGTATATGCACCGGTTCCGAAAAGGTCAACTGTCGCAAAGTCGGAAGACCCAGCGGCAATAGTTTGTGTACCTGTACCATCAAAACTGATTGTTCCTGCACTTGCAGTATAGGTTCCGTTATTAACCCACGATCCTGCCACGGTAAATGCGGCACTATCACTACCGATCAGCGTTCCATTACTTTGAACTATCACATCTCCGTCTACATTGAGTACGGTGTCGTTGGTAGTAAAGTCAACATTTGTTGTTGCTTCCCCACCAACTAGTAGGTCATTGGCAACGGAAATACCAATTCCAGTCGCAGTGTATGTTGGTGTACCAGCTCCAGCATTAAGGTCTAGATTATAATAATTTGTTGCCAGAATATCTGCTGCAGAAACACCACTATAGCGGACTGTACTTGTGTCTTCCAAGAAAGTTCCATTTTCCACAAAGACTGTCCCCGAACCTGATAACTCAAGTCCTGCAGACCCAGCATCAAAGAAGTGCCCTGTCTCAATAGTAAACACCCCTGCTACGGTCGTTGTGGCAGAACTTGCGGGTGTCGTCGTTCCTGCAACAGCTCCATTTCCAAGTGTCAGATCGTAGAAGGTCCAAGCTTGTGTCCCGCCAAGTGTATTAGCTGTCTCAATAGTTGTTGTTCCTCCTCCCATTGAAACCAGACCATTTCCGTAGAATGAACCATTGCTCAAGGTAACATCACCCGTACCAGTAACAGTTCCGTCTGCCACATAGATATCTGCAGAGGCTGATATATCTCCATTTATATTCCATGCACCACCAGTTCCATTAAACGTGAGCTGATTGAAGGCAATTGTTTCCCCTACACTGGCAGTAATTGCTTTACCGGAAGTAGTCGCGTTCATAAGTACAGTTGTAGATGCTGGTATGAACGTTGCACCAGAGCCTTGAGTAAAGATTCCTCCAATTGTGTATGTAGTTGTACCGGACCCACTAAATGTTGCACCATTTGCTAGATAGAGAGATCCATCATACACATTTCCAGAACTATCAGCAGACAGGGTAACTTCACCCCCTGGAGTAAAGGTAGAAGTTGCCCATACATAAAGTTCATTTTGTGCAAAGGTATGTAAAGAGTCTACCGTACCAGTTGCTGCGGTAAACTGAACATCGCTATCGTCGCTGTTATCGTATGCGGCCATGTCATCAATAGTCACTGGACTTACATCTTCATGTCGTACAATTACCCGGTTTGCATAAATATCCATATTAGTAACCGCTGCGGTCACCGTCTTGGTAACCACCGTTCCTCTCTCTCCACCTGATGCTCCATTAAGGAATACCGTAATTGTAGGATCCCCAACAATTGCCACTGCTGGAAATGTAAATGCTCCAGCTCCACCAGTACATGCTTGATCGTAGACTGCCCCACCTTCCACTACTAAACGGACAGGAGTTCCTACACTACACGTTCCTGCAGTAAGTGGAGTGACACCATCATCAGCATAGACAATTCCAGAAATAGCAACCGTAAGTGACGAATCATCCCACCGTACAGATCCAGGGTCACCGGTATCATTATCTAGCGCTTCCCCATCGAGATTCCCAGAAGATTCCCGGAACCACCAATACGACGTGGGAGTTCCATCAGTTTGAGAAACGTTAAATGCGCTTATGGCTGACGTCGTTGCGAACGCAACATTATATATCTGTTTGGCCACATTCGCATCAATTGTGGTTGATGAAAGGGTTAACGCTGAACCTCCTGGAGTTGCGACTGTAAAGAGTCCATCGTTCAACGATACGACTGATGCTGCGTCAGTGAATGAAACCCCTGTTGTTCCTAAGTCAATCATTTCGTAATATAGAGCTGTCGTCGTTCCCCCTGAAATGTTAATAGTGTAGGTACCTGAACCTTGATTTGCGACCGTTGTCGAGGCTGTAGCATCACCCTGAACTTCAAAGAATGCATCAGTAATATTTGCAGCTGCACCCGATGCTAGTTGTACTGCGACCAAACGCTCACTACCACCTGACAAGTCTGTACCATCAAAGTCAGTAGCATAACTCCAGTATTCAGAACCACTAGTTCGTGTGTAGTCTCCATATATATAGAGTGCTCCATCTGTAGTTGCATGATCTTGTGAGTATAGTGACCCTCCTGAGGCAACGTTTACAGTGACCGCATTTGAGTTCCATACAGAAACATCAGCTGTTGCGGAAAGTCGCAACGTTTCGTACACATCACCTGAATCACCTTTAGTGTTAATTGTGTATGCCCCATTCTCAAGCGAGAGGGTCGAACCTGTCCAGGTTGTTGATGCACCGCCAAGTGTATTGGTGAATGCACCGCCAACTGAAAGTGTCACCCCTGAGTCGACCGTTATAGTTCCAGCCGTTAATGTAGTGCTAGCAGTTGTTGTTGCATTTGCAGTTACCGTCCATCCACCAGTAGCACTGTTAAATGTAGCTGCATATAGGTCTGAGTTACCAAAGTCTACTGTCTCACCTGTATCAGTTGAGTTAAACAACACTGAACCAGTCCCCGCAGTGATTGTGTCCGTATTAGTAAGCGACCCTCCAAGTGAAAGAGTTCCTGATGGAAGCACTACGGTTCCGCTTGTGACAAGCAAATCACCTAAGGTAGATACATTGGTATCAGTGAATGTATACGTTCCTGAACCGACAGTTTCTAAGCTAAAGAGTGACGAACCGTTAAGTGCAATTGTTTCTGAGGCTGCAGAATCCATTACCAATACTCCAGCACTTGAAGTGAGCGTACCAGCGGTGTTTAATAATGAACCGCCTACTGTAAATGTTCCTGTTGGTAATACTACTGTTCCTCCAATTATAGAGACGTCGTTTGAAGTTGTTGCATTTGTATCAAGGAACGTCCAATTACCCACTCCTGAGAATAATAAGTCGTAGAAGGCATTATTAAACACTGTTCCCTTCGCAGTTATTGTCTCTGCACCTGTACCTGTGAATTCAATAATGCTGTTATTATGTGCGAATGTTCCTCCGGAGTTTGTAAACGATCCAGCAATTGTAGTGGTTGCTGTTGGCATGGTAATAGTACCGGTAGCTATAGTGAAGTCATTGTCTACGTTTAAAATACTGTCTGTAAATGACCAGTCACCCCCAACTCCGTTAAAGGTAAGGTCGTAGAATGATTCAGAACCGTTTGTGATAATGTTTCCAGATGCATTTGAAATAAAGTTGATTTCACCATTTTGAGCCTGGAGCGTTCCATTATTTACCCAATCATCAACCACTGATAATGACAATGCACCTGTCGACAAATCGAGCGTATTTCCAGAAGCTACAGTCACCGACTGTGCAGTCACGTCACTGCCAAGTAAGAGAATGTGGGAAGTACCATCCACTACCACGTCACCTATATTTTGTTGCGTTCCATTTGAGTCAATCCAAGTAGACACGTCAGCACCATCAAAGGTTGTTGTTCCTGTTCCAGACCAGAATCCTGCAGCACCGGTAGTGAGTTCATCGGCGATTGTGATAGCTTCAGTAAACCGCTCAAGTGTTCCATAATCTACTGTTAAATCGCCATCAATATTAAGTGAACTTGATGCGTTCCAAGTCCCTGTTCCTGATGTTTCTCCCAGAGTAAGATTGTTAAAGGCATTACTAACCGCGCCAGTTGAATCAATTGATTCAATAGTACTGGTAGCGGTCATAATAACGGTGGAAGCACCCATTGAAGTTGTCGCGTTATTATCCCAAGATCCATTTACGCGTACGGTGTTGTCAATAAGTGTAATTGTTCCGTCATTTTGAATGTCGTGAGTCAAGAGAGTATCACCCGAAGCAGGTGCGTAGGTATTATTTGGAAGAACTACAAAACCGGCTGTTTCACATCCTGTAGCGGCACATACGTCAAGATCATTCGCCCCATCAACGTCAAAGAAGATGTTAGTTATATTGCTCGTAAAGTCGTATTCTTCAATCTCGGTATTACTCACCGTCGCATTATCATCAGAACCAATGGTGAGATGGTTTTTACGTAAGACCATACCGGAGATATCAGGCGTTCCATCGTACACCGTAACACCAACTGCTTTATCGGTAGAAACTGCTGTTTCTACATAGACAGTAACGCTATCACCAGCAAAGAAGGTAACATTTTCAAGCGTCCAAAAGCCTGTTGGAGATATAGTCGCAGTAATCCCTTGGTCAACTCCCTCAACTGCTACTCGTACGGTACCTGCAGTAGTTGAAGAAGTTCCATCATACTCAAATGCGGTACCTGATACCGTAAATCCACGAGACCACTCAACACTCCAGTCATACAATGTCGGACAGGTAGCCCCATCACAAGTAACATTACCAAGCAATCGTAATTCATTATATGTTGTCGTATTCAAGCTCTGGAGATTTACAGGTGATGAAGAAAATCCAGCCATGTTACCACTTAGCGCGGCATCAGAAATGAGCTCCCACTCATCAACTTCATTAAGATACTCGACTTGATAGGTAATAGTACTTGCCCCAGGTGTAGTATCAGACCAACGTAATTCCCCCCAAGCCGGACCATTTCCGTCATCAAAATCAAACGAAGTAGACGTAATCACTCCTTCGGTTGCAGTTTCACTGGTCACTACAGCTTCAACATAATCAACAACAACACCATCAGAGTCATCCTCATTGTAGAAGATAAGGTGAATATCATTGTTTCCATCAAAGTATTCTGCGATATTAGATGTGATTGAGCCTGTGTAATTAGTATCGGTTGTTTGTTGCGAAGCAGACAAAAATTGCCAGAATGGTGTGGTAGTTCCTGGTCGCCAGATACCAAACCATCCTTTATCGGTACCTGCTGGAGCACCTCCTTGATACCCTTCAAGAAGTAAATCTAACTGAGTAATGTTGGCTGGGCTTTCGTCTATATGGTACTTAACCCAGAACACCGCATCATCCCCATTACCTGGATCAGTAGTGGTCCATCGACTATTATCACTCGCCTCAATAAGGTTATATTGTGCATTTGATGCTTCTGCATCACTTGCATACCCTGCAATACCACTACGGAGGTTCGGATCACCCCCCGATGTTCCTGAAGTGGTCAACGAGTTAATATCATTATTTGTTGGAGGATCAGTTGGATCGTTTACCGCCACCTCAAAATCTCGTGCCACATGCGTCAGAGAGCCATTGTTAATACCGACTAGATCATAGGTAGTTACTGCAGCAGGAATTGTTGAGACAGAGTCGGACACTGACGCCACAAGACCTACCATTGTATCTGTATCAAACTGCTCTTGCGTTGTCTGATGCCAGGTTGACGTAGTTGCAGTACTCGATGCAGTAAAGCTCCATGGATCAGACCAGAAAGAGTAACTGTTACCACCTAAAGGATCCTTTGCCCGCACACGCCACCAGTAGGTCAGGGTATCAGTCAACGAACTTTGTACCGTATAGCTCATAGTGTCACCTGAAGAATACGGTCCAGGGGCTACTTCAAGTCCATTTGTCGTGTTAATAAATCCAGCATCAACATTAGAATTCACCGTTGTAGAACTGACTGTAAACGTGTTATCAGTTGAATATGAGAATTGATAGTCAAGTGAGTCATCTTGAGGGTCTGTTGTTGTAAACGTAAACGTCGGCGCCAAAGAGTCCATCATTTCATTATCAAACAACAATAAATGAGTAGGTACACTCACACGTTCTCCCCAGCTGACGGTCCAATCAGTAAGCGTTGGCGAACCATTGGTAAAGTTTGCTCGAATGCGTATCTGATTATACGTTTCAGTATCAAGATCCAAAAGACTTGTAGTTGAAGCAAAACCAACTGCATTTCCTGACAGAGCCCCGTCAGGAATCAGAGCCCACGCGGAACCTGTGTAATATTCAATATGATACACAATATCCGTATCAGCTCCTGTGCCACTTGCAGTAAATATCCCCCACGCATTCCCTGTTACTACATCATCAAAATCAATGGCTGAACTGGTAGTGGTACCGGTGGTAGAACCCGTTGCAAAAGCAACCCAATCACTACCTGCAATAGCATCAGTACCCACAAGTGTATCTGTATCGAACTGCTCTTCAGTAGTCTGGAACCAAGTGGTGAGAGTAAGTGACGTGTCTACGGTAAAGCTTCTAACCGTAGACCAATCACCATACGACTCAGAACCACCAGAATCCAATGCTCGCACTCTCCACCAATATGTATTTCCGTTAGTCAATGTGGCTCCAGGCGTATAGCGGATAGTCTCACTATCGTTAAATGGTGATTTATCTGAGAAAGTATCGAGGTTTGTAAATGATGACCATTGAGAAATGGAGTTGGCATCAATATCAGGAGAACCAAAGTTACTGTCTTCATCAACTTGAATCTGATAATGAATAGCCTCTCCTTCGGGGTCAACACCAGTAAATTCAAATACAGGAGCGCTCGTTGGAACTTTTTGATTATCAAACGGAGTATCAATTGAAACAACTGTTGGTGCAATGTTTGTCACCAATTGAGGATACTCTGAATAGGTCTTAAATCGAACACCGTCAGAATTCACCATTCTGAAACAGTACGAAGTACCAGCAGCTGCCTGATTCTGAATAACCCAATCGTGTTCTGCAAATTCACCAATATTAAATGCATTTGGCAACGCCACTGAATTGTTTGTCTCTTCGTATGATTCTAGGTCAGTAGTAGACGCAAGTAATGCTGACGGGATTGTCGCACCGTCGGCAACTCCAGCATTATCATACCCACGCCAAAGGGCTGTGGTACTTCCTACTGGTCCCACATCAGTCCAATCCAATACAGGAGTACAGGTTTCCCCTTCTGCAAACTGCAGCTTAAAGGCATTCCCACTTGCGTTTGTGGACTCAACTCCTATACCCATTCGTAAACGAAGTACATCATCTGTTTTCGTTGGGTGCTCAGAAACAATAGGATCATTTTCTACTAATTCACTAGCAGTTGCACCTTCGGGCCATGAGTCCGTAGGAGTAATTGCATCCTCGTTTACGTACCAATGATATGCTTCTTGTGTAAAAGCAGGTTTCAATTCCCAACTTACCGCCCAATCAGTAAGTTCAGGAGAAGTACCTGAGGACCCCATATTAAGTGACGCAAGAACACAGATTCTGTTATACGTACTTGTTGAAAGACCTGAGATATCAGTTGGAGTATCTGTAGAAAGGAAGCCAACCGCGTTACCAGGTAAGTCGCCATTAGGAACGATAGTGTCGCATGCAGTAGCTGCGGTATAGTACATCTGTAATGTCACAACACTGTCCCCGGGTTCAGTTACATTCCAGGTAACCTCACCCCAATCATTTTGATTAGTCACCCAATCAAAATCTACCTCCGCAGACATCACTGACCCCACTGCAGGACTCGGTTGTAAGCCAACAGAAACCATAAGTAAACGGTTTCCTGCTCCAGACCAAATTGCTTCTGGATACTCAGAACCATCTACAGTAATTGACTTGTACGCGTTTGAGGTAGTGAATCCATTTCCTCCAGTAGTTTGCTCAGTACCCTCTGTGTATCCAGTTGCTGCAGTATGTGTAACACCTACTGTTGACTCAGTAATATAGAACATCATGTCTCCGGCAAGGGCGGAAATTGAAGCAGCGGGGGTAATATTTGTACCAGAAGTTAATGCATTCCCGCTACTTCCTCGAAGTGGAGTATCTTGATGCACATCTTCGAATACTGCTGAACTATACAAAATACCATTATCAGGTGTCCCTCCAGTCCAGGTCGGTGTAATGGTGGTGCCGACGGCAGCAGCAATACCCTCCTCATCTAGATACCCGACCCATGCGCCATTACTAAACCCAGTTCCAATTTGTCGATCATCAATTTCAGTAAGTGTCTGACCTCCGTACGTCACGGTATTTGCATTTACACTTGTAGCGGAATCTTCAGAAATAACTGCAACTATCAGCATTCTGTCTGTCCCTGCAGAAACTGTCTTCGTATTCCCTGTAGTCCACGCATCAAGTAAGGTCACGGTAGGGGTGGTATCATCAATCACTACTCCTCCTGTTCCTGAGGTGGTTGCATTTATGAAATTTGAATCAGTTACAAACTGTTCGTCCACAGTTTCATACCACTCGGGCACACTTACCGCAGTACTAATGGTCATACTTCGCACCGCAGAATAATCACCCCATGCATTAGAACCCAGAGGATCACGTGCACGCACACGCCAGAAATATGTCGTACCGTTACTAAGTGAATCGCCTGACTGAACAGTATACGTTGTGGTTGCATTTGGAGAGAATGTTGCAGCACCCCACCCCGCATCTCCCGGATAGTTAGACGAGGTTTTAGTGAGATACGGCGACCCAAATTCAGAATCGGTATCAACCGTGATCTCAAACTCCATATCATCACCCTCGTAATCACTTGCAGCGAACCCTCCAAGTGTTGGTGTGGTAGTTGTTGCTTTTATGCTATCAAAAGCAGGAAGCTCAGCAAGAGTCGGGACAAATGGGGATTGATCTGGAAGCGCCCATCGGACTGTCCAGTCGTTCAGTGTAGGTGAAGTAGCTGAAGTCCCCTGGTTTAGCTCCATTTGGAGGCAGATTTGATTATAGGTTGAAGTAGAGAGTTCAGTAATAAAGAAGCCAGAATCAGCGGCATCAAATCCTGCAACGTTACCCGGCAGATCAATATCAGGAATAATCGTGTCACACGTAGCTGTATTTGTGTAATACATGTGCAGCAACGTATCTGACCCAGCTGGTTCCGTTACATCCCACAGCACATCTCCCCAATCAGTCTCTCCTGATACCCAGTCAAAGTCCATCTCTGTGGACATTATCGTACCAGTTGCGGCAGCAGAAGATGTGGCAATGCGGATATAGTCCAACGCAATATCAGCATCCCAGTTTGCCCCATTTCCGTTTGCATAAAATCGCATCGCGGTAGTTGTTGCTTTATGTACAGCCAAATCAATGTACCCGCTATCAATCCAGTCCAGTTCGTTTGAACTTTGCTGTCCAGTTCGAGTCCATACTGTTGTCCAAGAAGATCCGTCGTATAAATCTAAAGAGAGCGTTCCAACGTTTGGACCAAACAAGAGATGGTCAAACTGAATACCATTCAAGGTACCGTCTACGATGTCTGCTTCAATTACACAATCATCAGACTCTGGTGCGGTGTTATCACACTGGCCATTATTCGAAGTCTCTGTATAAAGGAATACTGTACCATCGGATGCCTCATCTGGTCCAGTACCACCCGAAGCCGTTGCACCAGTCTCCCCCTCCCAGTCTCCATCATCAGCAGTAATCGATGCCTGCTTCCAAATAAACGTCGAAGCTAAGTTGGTACTATTGTCTCCCACACTCTCAAAACTCTCTGTTGTTGTCGACACAGCGGTGCTGTTCAACACAGCAATTTCAGCACCACCAGTGGTAGTTGCAATATTTGAAAGAGTATCATTTTCAAACTGGAAACCAAGTGTCTGGTGCCACTCACCTTTTTCGGCTAGTACATTAACCGTAAAGCTACGTAACTGAGAATAACTAGACCAGCTGTTTGACCCAAGTGGATCACGTGCTCGTACTCTCCAGTAGTAGGTCACTCCATCAGTTAATGCATCACCCGGTTGAATGGTATATGTTGTGGTTGCATTCGAGGAGTATGTAGATGATGCCCAACCTGAATCACTTGGATAGTTCGAAGATATAGTAGTTGTTGCTGGTGTTGCAAACTGACGATCGTCATCTATTGAAAATTCAAACTCTATGGCGTCACCATTGCCATCTACTGAAAGGAACCCTCCAAAAGTTGGTGTTGTGGTTGACTGGAAATTATCAAAAGATGGTTCTTCAGTCAAGGTTGGAGTATTTGGAGATATGTTTGGCACCGCCCATGTCACCGTCCAATCATCGAGTGTTGGTGTTGATGTTGCGCTCCCCGCATCAAGCGACATCTGGAGACAAATTTGATTATACGTAGATGTAGAAAGACCGGAAATCAAGAGAGTGGAATCAGCAGCATCAAAACCAGCACTGTTTCCAACAAGTGCACCATCCGGGACTATCGTGTCACAGGCTGTAACACTTGTGTAGTACACGCGTAACGAAGTATCTGACCCAACAGGTTCAGTTACATTCCATGTCACAGATCCCCACGTGTTCTGATTTGGTACCCAATCATGATCAATTTCCGGTGACATTATACTGGTACGGTTGTCAAAAACACTATCTAGCTGCAACCCACTCATGGCACCGTGGTTGTTGGTTTGTGTTAGTCGACCTACTTCTATAAACAAGTTTTCAAGACTAATATCGTCAGTTGCAGTCAATCCTGTAAGGAGCGCACCGAAAGAATACCCTGCTTGGTCTGCTCCAGAACTACGGTTGTACTGACCTCCAGCGGCATGTGCCTCAATAACATCATTTACTGAGAACCTCCCCGATGGAAATGTTCGAACACCACCATTTGTAGTTTGTTGCGATGCGAAGAAAAGATAATCTCCATCAACATCAACCTCCATAAACGAGTCAGTTCCAGCCGTCATTGTGAAGGCACCAGCATCGATATGTGCGGTGGTATCCCATGCAAATTCAGTTACTACTGCTGGGTTCATTTCACCAGAAGTAGCTTCAGCGATGATTGTCTGATTACCTGACGGTAACTTAAGAATTTCAATACTTGAACCAGCTTCCATGTTGTGCCCAGTAATTGTCCCGTCAATCATATCCACCTTCACATCAAGCACTTCACCAGCACCTATGTCAACAATACCCACGTACGAAAGAACACCATCTTCTGTTCCTTCAGATTCACGAATGTATGTTGATACGTATGTTCCTTCAATATCAGTATTGTTCACCTGTAATTTAGAAATATACTCTGTACGATCTGTTCCTCCTCCAGTGTCAATTGGAATCGTATAAGAAACGAGATACCGACCAGCATCAGAAACAGTAATATTGGCTCCAGTACGTGAAAAACCAGTTTCTTCTTCAGAAGTTGTGGTCCAGGCAAGCTCATTAAAGGCATCAGGTGGTGTTGCAGCTGAAGCTAATGAATAACGAGCATAATCCCAATCATCTGCCAAGCGCAGGATAGACACACCTCCCCATCCAGTAGTTCTTGTAACCGCACCACCTGACGTGTCAGTACGATTAAACTGAGTTTCCAGAGTGGTACCATCACTTGGGATATCAAGGATAGAGGCACCACCAAGAATTCCTGCCTGCTGTGTATTATTCTTTCTTATAAATGTCTGTCCTGCTCCTGTGGTCGTTGCAACACCATCAATCATCAAGCGGCTCTGCACTTCTACCCGCTGGTTGTTTGTGGTATCAGCAGTACCAACACGCTCACTGTAGAGCACTAAGTATTTACCTGCTGCCAATGTGTATGTTCCTGCAGAATAAGCAATTGATTTGCCCGATGAAGCAACTGCAGTATCCCAAACTGCATCAATACCACCAGTGGTTACTGTGGTGGCATCAGCGTTATTTCTCCGAATCACATAATCTCCAGGAGAGCCACCTAAGCTCGCAAGCTCAACACCTCCGGTGGTTGTAGACAAGTCAGTCAATGTTCCTGTTTCAAACTGTAGTCCATCTGTTTGATGCCATTGCTCCACTGAGATTGAAGTATCGACAGTGATACTTCGCGGTGCTGTGTAGGTATTGTACGTATTTGACTGGAAAGGATCCCGAGCTCGAACTCTCCACCAGTACGTTCCGTCAGAAAGCGCATCACCTGACTGTATGATGTACGTCGTTGTAGCCCCTGAAGCAAAAGTGGCAGCACCCCACCCTGCATCACTTGGATAATTTGCGGAGCTTGTTGTCGTTGCTGGCGAGCTAAAGTCATAGTCATCATCAATCTGGAACTCATATTCTACTACGTCGCTTTCAGGATCATATGCTGCAAAACCACCAATAGCTGGTGTCGAGGTTGTAGCAACATAATTATCAAATGATGGAACATCTTCAAGACTAGAGGGTGAATTCGGAGGGGCATCAGAAGCGATTTGCCATGTCCGATGTTCCAGGAAAGCTGTTTGAGAAACAGAGTCCAATGTTTGAGTTGTCACTGTTGAGGTTGCAGAACTTGTACCTGAAACTACAGACGTAACCGTATTGGTGACCAAGACATCTTGAACCAGCGCAGCTGGGCCTAACTCATACAAGTACGGAGAAATATCAGGCGCATCGAAAGCATACGAGACAAATTCAGTGGTACTAGCAAGTACCGACATGTCCCAAGAAAGCTCAATATAATCTCTGTGTTCTACAATTTGTGCAGTTGTACTTGATACAATAAATCCTTTAGGTACTTTTTCTGTAAGTACACCGTCAAAAGAATTAGTAAACGCTGATACATGTAATTCTACTGGATATTCCGCCAGTGGATAAATTCGTGTTGGTCCACTTCTCTCGATAAGATACGTGGGTGAAGGATCTACCCAGAAAGTACTATTGGTATGGGCAAGCACATCGCCATCTTCCGAAAGACTTTCCATAAACATCTCATACTCTCCAGCTACTAGTGGCTCATAAAATGCATAGTAGTCAGGTACATCGATAACATTATTACCAAAACACTCTCCAGATTGGGACACTATCGACTGTTCCATAAATCCATCAGGATCAATGACATACAATCGAAGATCTGCTTCACATAGAGTATCACCTGAAGGCGCAAGCGCTCCCATGTGTATTTCAGCAGTTTCACCTAATGCGTACGTTGCTTTAAGTGGATTGATAGTAAGTAGTCCCCACTGAAATTCGATAGTGTCCACATAGACACTGCCGTTTTCTTCAACCTCGATTTCCATACTATAACGACCAGGACGTAATTTTTTCTTATCGTTATCAGTTAGTTGGATAGTCCATAAACCGTCAACAGTCATATTGATTGCTGGGTCGAAAGAAACATCTCCAAGGAACTCATGCTTGAATTTTACTTCACGTATAGCAGCTGGTTCGGGTGCAAACAAACTTGATAATGCTCGTGCAACCACATTGCGTTGTGAGTTATAGCGTAGTGCAAACACTGGTAATTCTCCACGGGCAAAATCGAGCTTATTGCTAAGCAACGTGTGAAACTCAGGGTTCAATAAATTCTGAATCGATTCTTGGTCCACTCGATTCAAAAACTTTATTTCATTAAATTTTTCCCGATAGAGAGACTCTGTATCCATCTCAACCCAAAGCGAATCAAGGTACATCGCATCGAGCAGAGTCTCGTCACCGTAATACACAAAACGTACCTTCAAATCTTTGAGTTGGTTAGTGTTTTTAACAGTTGGCAATCCGTACAGGAAGTAGCCACCATTAATAGCGTTTGAAATTTCATCATCAATGTATACATCACCAGAACTATGCCATGTATCATCAAATGAATATTCAATATTGATTGAGTGGTTTTTAGCACCAAGTTCTTGCTGTACAGGATTTGAAACTTTTGCAGCCAAAGAAAATCGTAATTGTAGATTTGAAATTGTTTGTCTTCCCGAGAGAGGAGGGATACCAAAATCTTCAAATTCGATAGTATGTGTTTTACATGTAGCGCATGAAAGCTCGTCCACCACATCAGGTTCAGATACAACATCTTCCGGAGCAGGAACATCACCTACAGTTTCAGGCACGGGTACGGGTTCAGGTTCAGGTTCAGGTTCAGGTTCAGAAACAAGCTCTTGTGGTATTTCAACACTATCTGGATTAGACTCTGAAATTGGAAGTTCTGTTGATAGATTATTTGACGATGATTCTTCTACAGTAATTTCAGATTCAATTTGTTCCGATGAAGTCACATTTTCAACAACAGCAACTGCGAACGCAAAAAACTTCGAGGCAAACTTAAATGGACCTCCGGCATTTGCTACTGGTTCTGGTTCTGGTGTTGGTTCTGGTGTTGGTTCGGGTGTTGGTTCTGGTTCTGGTGTTGGTTCTGGTGTTGGTTCTGGTTCTGGTGTTGGTTCTTGTGTTGGTTCTGGTTCTGGTGTTGGTTCTTGTGTTGGTTCTGGTTCTGGTGTTGGTTCTGTTTCAGGTGTTGGTTCTGTTTCAGGTTCTGGTTCTGGTTCTGGTTCTGAAATCACTTCATCGTCCACAGGTTCCTCAGACGGGGTTCCATAATTCTCTCCTTGCGTGGATTCATCAACATCTCCTAAAGCAGAAGGAACTTCTTCGGTAACTGTATCTGGTATTTGTTCAGTCTCATCAGATTGTATCGTTGTATCTCCCGATTCTTCTACGGGATTTTCTGAACCTTCTTCGGCAGTCTCCACGATTGGTACGTCAGGATCTACTGGTTGCACTGCATCAGATGAACCTCCACCTCCACCTCCGCCTCCACCTCCACCTCCACTAGAAGATCTACTGTTTTCTCCTTCATCAGAATTATTCTCGTCAACAGGAACACTTGGGGGTTCAGTGATCACATTGCCCGTATTGGGATTCGATCCAATATAAGCAGATCCTGTTGTATTGAAATCCCCAAACAATGCAGTCTCAGATATATCCTGAGAGTAGAGTGACTCAACATTATTCCACCCACTTCCCGTTATATGACCAGGAAAAATATTTGTGGTTTGCTGTGTAAATACGGGCTGGTCTGATAATTTCGCTGACGCAAAATATCCATAGTAACTAACTGCGCAGACAAAAGTAAGTATTAAAATCTTTGATACAACATTAAAAAACGTCGTATAGAATTTTAACGCTGTAAATATGGTTATTTGATTGTTTTTTCTTGTTTTAGTAGAGAAAAATCTCATTTTGTAACAAGCCATCCCAAGGCACCAAAAAGGCACCTGTGGTATATACAATTATAGCGCGCCGAAGGTTAATTCGGTGCGCTATACTGTGGATTAAAATCTTATTTTTAAGCTTTATTTCAGGATTTTCTTTACGTCATTGATTTCTTTTTCAATCAGTGTTTCCGACACTTCAAGAGCTTGATTTAGACCTTCAACAGCTTCCTTTTCTTTCTTGGATAATCGTGGTCGTTTCGTGATTGTATTTACTTGATCATAAATTTCATCTCGCAGAGCTGAGAATATTTTTTCCATTTGGTCTTGCACCTCTTTGGTTTCCTTTCGTAACTTTCCTTCTTTTTTAGCGAACAGTTTTCGTTCGTAAATGATATAGACAAACTCACCAATAGAAACTAACAATAGGAAAATAATCAGAAGGTTCTTCCCTGTGAAAAACAACCAGAATGACGACTCGTCTTCAATTTCTGAAGGTGGGAGCCATCCTGCTGTAATCAAGACGGGTACTGAGCTTATTGTTTCATTACCTGCCATATCAACGGCAATGATCTCAACTGTATAGGTACCGTCTTCCAATTCTGTGATTAGGTATCCAAGTCGTGCTTCATCAGGAGTTACTTCAAAGGGTTCTTTATCGGCAATAGCAAGTTCATAATGATCTATACCAGAAGTTACGTCATTAGCTTCAAATACCAGAAGCGGGAATGATGAAGCTGATGTTCCTGCCTGTACATTAATAGAAAATGGCTCTGGGGCTGTCGTATCAATTTGAATCTTCCGGTTAGTTATACCACCCCATCCAACCTGGTTTTCAAACTGTACACTGAGGTACTGTATTCCATCAAAAAGGTTTTCAGGGCTGACAACAAATTCTTCAGTAGGAGGATCAAACACTTCGCTTGGATCATTCTCTGATGACGTCGCAATTTCAACAGCAACAGCGCTTACATCAAATGGAATTTCCCATGTGAAAATCCCGTCGAGTTTACTATACCAAAGTTCAGGATCAAGAAATGAGGGTGATCCAACCTCTGGTGCACGCGGTGGATCACCAAACGCTATCGCTGCGTTAGACTCACCAGTGTCATCAGATACTGGCTCAGGATCTGGCGTGGTCGGTGGAGGTGTTACTGGAGCTGTCCCAGCGGTTACAGTATATGTTCCACCTGGAGAGGCCTCGAGTACATCTGTTCCCCTCCCGTCAGCAGCAAGTGCTGATGCGGTTGAAAAAGAGACCGCTCCTGAACCTTCTGCTAAAGCTCTAAAAGTTATTGTCATCAGCGTCGAACGGTTAGAAAATGGTGTAGGGCTCCCTCCTCCAAATTCAATTGTCCCTGCACTATTAGAAAACTTAGGCTCAGTAGTCCAAAGTGAAAACGCTGAACCTGCTTTTCCCACACTCACTACTGACAAAACTGTTTTATCAAATGTTAACGCTGCTTCAACTGCATTAATACTATCTCCCTTAGGATCTGCAGTCACGTTCACTGTAAAAGTCTGACCCTGACTATACGAGCCAGATGCAGGTGACACAAGCACATCTGCTGCAGATGCAAAATCTACCATGCTAAAAAACAGCAAAAAAGTTGTTGCTAGAAGAGCAACTCTATAAGAACGATTTATTAAAAATGAACTATTTTCTAAAAGAACCCACATAAATACTTCCGTCGTTACCTCTATTATTACATACGTTTGCGTCGTTTTGTCTTAGTTATCTTCAGTTTTACTTTCTCTTTCTCTTCTGCTTTTAATAAAGGTAAAATAAGTACGAGTACCCCATTCTTTATTTTTGCGTCAGCTTTTTCTATGTCTACACTTTCAGGTAAAATAATACGTCGATAAAATTCACCCCAGATGCACTCTTCAGTAAAAAATGCTCCGTCAGGCTTTTTCTTTGGAAATGCAAGATTTTCTGGGCGCAAGCGACGTCCTTCAATTAAAACTATATCAGCGTCACCTTCAATAGACACATGAATATCGCTCATGTCTGCACCAGCAGCTTGAGCATATATGATAATCATGTTGTCGGTCTGGAAGACATCCACGTCTAGCTGTGCAATTTTGTCCAGAGCCATTTCTTCATCACTAGAAAGAAGCTTCTCTCCGGAGCGGACACCTCTGCCTTTGAGTCTTTGAAGAAAGGACATACGTTATCATTTTACGTTAAATGCTGAATTAGTGGGTATTAGTTATTCACAGAACAGTTGATGTTTATCGCAGAGCGAATATCAACCAGTCCACTGGAAGAGCATGATACTGAAGTTTAGGGAAATAATGAGCTGTGAAACTGCGATTATATTTGCCTTATGCAGACACTTAGTAGATACGACTTGCCCAGGATATCTACTTCTTTTAGTGTCCTGCCTTGAAGCGCAACATCGACTGATACTCAATTAACCCGTCCATTGGAAGAGCATGATACTGAAGTCTGTAAGACTAACCTTTCCATCGTCATTTATATCAGCAGGAGGACTCGAATCCCCACCATCACCTCCCCACCAAAACAAAAGTATCGAAAAGTCAGTTAAATTTACTTTTCCATCAGTATTTAAATCGGCATTAATCTGTCCTGCTGCCTCTTGTCCTACACCATAGAAAGTATAGTCTGAGTAATCAGTTGACACTGATCCATCAAGTGCTTCAGATTTAGCTTTTACTTTATATGTACCTTTAGAGAAAGAATTAGAATCAACCGTGATTGACCACTCGCCATCTCCATCAGATGTGGTAGTAAATATTTTTTTGGATATGTCAGTTCCATCTTTTTGATTTTCGATAGTAATGGTTGCATCCGGGATAGAGAAGCCAGAAATCGTAAGTTCCTCACCTGGATCAACAGGATCAGGATCAACAAGAATTGAAGGCATAATATTTATATTTGAAAGACTAGAAGTTCTTCCACCTGTAATAGTAAACGAAGTACTAAATGTTGTTGATTTTACATTGTTATCATCAACTGCATATATTCCAAAAGTATATGCCCCACGCGCGATATCACTGACAGTGACAGAATACTTACCGTCACTACTCGCCTTGACATCATCAGCAATAAAACCATCAACTACTGCATAGACGGTACTACCTGGAAAAGCAAATCCATTAATAATGACCCGAGCATCACCACTTCGATATGGTCCCGCAGTGCTTTCAAAGCCTCCACCGGCGCTATCTGAACCATCATCACCTTCTCCTCCACTACTACTGCTACCTCCTCCTCCGCCACCTCCACCGGATTGATTTCCGGGTGTACTACCAGTTCCGTCACTTCCACTACTCGATTCACCACTACCTGTACCTCCTCCTGTTCCATCATTACCTGTTCCAGTTCCATCCCCCTCAACCTCTCCGTCCGCATTAGGTTCACCATCTGGTGGAAGTGGTGCAATGAAAGCAATTACATAATCATCAATATTAAAGTTACCTTCATCATCAATACAACGTACATAATAGGTGTTCAGAGAGTCTGGAACCACGGCTACAATCTCTGAATGGACCACTTGAGAAAAACCAGTATTGGAAAAAGTATTTCCTATTGATGCATACGAGGTACTAGCAACCTGACCCCATTTACAAACAGCAAATTCATCTGTCTCCAAAGAGATTTCTACTGAGAGTGTTGTACCCCCAATTTGCCCAGTTGGTTCACCATTAAACCGAAACGGGGGTATGGACTCCGTTGTATCTCCTGGACCAACGGTAATTGCTTGGACTACAGAAATACTAAACGAAGCATATATAGGTTCAACTCCTCCAGTCACTGATACATCAATTTTATGTGTCCCAGAGATTGCACTGTTTATAATAGGTTCAATATCGCCAGGTATTGTAGTTGTCCCAGTTGATGTACTAAATGAAAAGGTTGGTGGAATTGTAGCAGTGGTATGATTTCCAATTCTTAGCTCTAAAACATCTTCCGCAGTCAAACCTGTTGTTGAATTTAGTGTATATCGTATATTCCCGCCCAAACCTCCTGTAATGGATATACCATCATTAGCTGCATCTGCAACTGCAGTAGCTGCTCTGGCTATAGTGTTCACATATAGTTCAACGTTACGCTCCCCAAATGACGAAGATGCTGTCACCTCAAAGTCCGCCGGAAAAACAATATCTATATAACCACTAGGTGCAACATCTTCTTTGATGGTAAAAGTGAACGTATGATTTGATTGCCCAAGTGGTCTTGATTCTGTGATTAAATCACTATACGTATTTATATTTTTAGCTTGACCAGTAAACGGGATAAGGCCCGAAAAAAGGGCGGCAAAAAATAGTAGTACAAGTACATTAATACACACTCCAACGTTGAGCTTACTCATTACATTCATTGTAGCGCACATGTTTCTTTACACTCTTGTTTCTATACACAGAGCAACAACAGTGAGGTAATTACCTCGTTGTTGGGTTATGTAAATGTGTTGTATTAAAATAAACAGCGGAATCCAATGGCAGCAGTTGCGGCAGTAGGAGCAGTTTTTGCCTGTATGGAAAACACTCCTGAGTCTTCCCCACTAGCATAAAAACCACCACGCAGTATTCCATATGCACCTGTCTTTTGTGACCAAATATAGTCAGATGCAAACTGTTCTGATGGAGTAATTGCGGAAATGGTTGCAACACCATCAGAAGCAACCTGGGTTACGTATCCTTCTTCGGGCAAAAGTCTTCCAGCGTATATTCCTTCAATTACATCATCTGAAGTCCATTCCCATACATTACCAACGGTATCAAACACCCCTGACGCAGAACGACAATTCTCTGAGGCCCCAGATGGAGTAATTCCTCTCCCGTGCGTGTTACATGAATCATCTATATCTGGTGTTCCTATGGCAATGATGTACCACTCTGATGCCGTTGGTAAACGCTTACCACTGCGCATGCACAACACCTTTGCTTGTTCACGAGAAACATGTGTCCAGGGAGCCCCTCCTTCCTCTGAGGAAGCCAGGCACTCAAGCATATTGATATTCTCTTGGGTTTCCCCATTATGCTTGGGAGATGTATTGGGGCATTCTTCACCAGCAGATACCTCATACATATCAACGCAGGAAAATGTCTGTCCGACTGCAATAGGAATCATTCCTGAAGGGCACCCTCCCTGTTCAGTTGAGGAAATCAACTGCCCCAGCATCGAGCCATTAGTGCCATTAGTAAGCACATCAGCAGCGCTGATACCCAATGTGGTAATCAGCAACGCACCTAAAACAACACCCCCTATCCTCAAGAACTTCATATACACAGTATACCCCTAACTCAATCACACAGCGTTTGAGGCCTGTGTATTATCAGTAGTCACTACAGCTAGATGCTTTTTACACACCGAAATCCAACCCCTGGTGCCTTGAAGTCCAGTGGGACAGATAAATTTTGTGCATATAGTCCCGCATCATCCCCGCTACCATAATAACCACCGCGTAAAATACCTCTTACGGCAGTCAGGTTAGTTACAGCATAATCGTTTCCGTACTCGATGTTGCCTATAGTTGAGGTCTCAACAACCACACCATCAGAATCCACTATATCTACATACCCTGATTCTGGCAAAGGGCGTTCATTGTATTGGCCATCATACACTTCACCATCTATCCATTCCCAGAGATTTCCTACCATGTCATACACCCCAGACTGCGTAACACATTGTGTGTCGCCAGTAGTTCCAGGCCCAGCAGTATTTACCACACACTTCGACTGATCGCCCATGGCACTTGCCAACGCATACCACTCATCATTATTCGGCAACCGTTTACCTGTTCGTGCACACAGCTGTTGAGCTTGAGCAAGTGACACATATCTCCAAGGATCTGCTGACTGTTTTGATGTGGCAGAACATTCATAATTATTTAAATTTTCCTGTGTCTGAATCTGTGTTTCTGGTACTGACACAGGGCATGACTCACTGGAGGAAGCCTCGTATTGGTCGACACAAAGGGCACCAGAACTCAAGTTCACGAGTACTGCCCCAGTCCCGCACGGTGTTTGGCTGTCAATCACTCTGCCTGCTAGATTTCCATCAATATTTCGCAACACATCACTCGCCTGAATGGCGACTGATGAAAACACAACTGCGCCAAAAATTACCAGAGTTGTTTTATACCGCTTTTTCATGTGTATGTATTGTGACACGTTCCCGGGCACGCAGATAATCTAAGGCATAATTAAGTATGATGAGCACCAATATAACAAAGAGGACAATACTCAATATATAGGACGAATAATCAACTGAACCTTCTCTTTTTTCCACCAAGTTTACAGCAATTTCACGTTCAGAAAGAGCACTCTCACGCTGTGCGAGGATTCGTTCACGACTTGTTAACTCTGCAGTAAGTTGGTTTAATTCGGTAGGAACTACGCTTGCCTGCATTCCAATGGCTGAAGCGAGATACTGTTGTGTATCTTGAGAAATTTGTCCCGTTACTGGTGATAGTAGGCCACTATCGAACAGTAATACCACAGCAAAAGTAAGTGCCGAGATGCGCAGTAGACTATGATATGCAGTACTCTTCATGTCTTCAGTATATCATTATCTCTTTTATGCAAAGAGTGCCAAGAGGATAATTAGGAATAGTGCTGTAACTGCAAGCATGACCACTGTTACCAGCAACAGTGCTGATACACCGCTATTACGACGCTTATTACGCACAATTCGGCGGGAACCGCCAGCAATTATGCTGAGTTTGTTTCGTATATATACCTTTATAGAGATGTATACTGCCAGCAGAACAAATGCAAGAACACCAATTGCTGGGAGGATAATATTCATTGGAAGAATCCAGAACGAAACAGTACTAGAAATGGTCGACTGCCGTCCCTGATCCCCATAGACGAGCGAAAGTATTGCCTGGTATCTCCCAAAGCCAGGCCCCTCATCTTCCCAGGTAATATCAAAATCATCACGGGTTACCCCAGGAAAGACTGCTGCTTTGGATTCGTTAAAGGTGAGCAAAGCCACGCGTTTACCAAACATATTATGGATTTCAAGTGGGCCGATTGGTCGCACTAATACCGTACCTTTGTTTTCTATACGTGCGTGAAAATCAACCTCTGACTTACCATAAATATAGTTTCCTGTGGAAAATTGTCGAATTTGCGCATTTACAATAGCATCGCCAGCAACTCTGATGCTAATAATGTTTGCCACTTGGTATCCAACTGACGCTCCAGTAGAACGCAGTTTTGGAGGGTCCATAGAAATAAACACCCCACCAAAGTGGCTTCCCGGTGTAGCAAATTCAGGCACATCAATAGTGATCTCTACCTGTTTCTCTTCTCCAGGCTGTACCACCATTTCATCAATATCTAACGTAACCCATTGTGTGAGTTCATATCCGGTTAGCTCAGTATTTTCATCAGCGTAGATAGGTACTCCTCCATTTTCAACACCTATGATATCGCGTGTAAACACGTAATATACTTGTTCTTGATTACTGAGGTTAGTAACCCCCATAGAATATTCTTTTCGTTCGCCGGGTTCTGCAGCATCTTCAATAGTAGCTGGTTTAATACCTATCCCTGCTCCACCTTGCGCAAAAAAAAATGAAGTATGTGAAAAAAAGATAACCAGAGAGAAAAGTAAAGACAGCAAAAAAGTACGTCGGGTAAGTAGGGGTAATACCATATAAACATTCATTAAATAATGGAACCATTCTAACATTTACTACAGGTAATTCCTTTAAAACGTCTGTATATAACTAAAGCAGTACCGTAAACAAAGAAAACCTCCCTTTCGGGAAGTTTTTCTTTTTATACATTACTCTACGATGTTACGCGATTGTAAGCATGTTCTAAAATTTTAGTTAGAAAGTAGGAGTTGCAATGTATGTAAGTGTTGTTGAGTAGTCATCACCCGCTTCTTGAAGCGCAGAGATTTCTACCTGATAACCTACTGTCGTTGATCCTTTATCAACTGTTACACCATCGGCTGGTCCGTTATGTGAGAACACCTGTCGTGGTGTTGATGTCACACCTGCCCAGAGATTAGCACCAAACTCATCACCGTTTAAGTCTGAATCTTCTGATGTAAGACCCCAGTGTCCCCAAGTTTTTTCGTCAAGAATACTAATTCCAACTGAAGGACTTTCCCATGCTGCTGGTGCAGCAATAACATCATCTTTGAAGTTATCAATATCAGCACCTGTAGATGATAGTAGCGACTGGTCAGTCTCTACTGTAACCACAAATCCGTTGATAGCGTTTGTTGAAACGGTAAGGTCCTGTGAACCAATTTCAGGTGACAGAGCACTCAAAGTTCCAAATGGGATTGTCGTTGATGAAGTAGTGATAGTTGTAGTTTCACCGTTTACATCTTCCCCAGTTCCATTGTCATAGACTGTGAAGTCAAAGGTAGTGTTTACTTGTGCGGTCACAAGGACTGTGTCCAAGATCACGATACGTGTGTGACCGATGTCGGTCATAGTCCCCGCGATGTCAATCTCATACGACTGGTTCCCTCCAGTCGGTGATGATGGATTAACAATCTGATTTACTCCTGATGCTGCATTTGTTCCAATCTGGATTTCGATTATATCTCCAGGACTAGCTGTACCAGAACCAGAAGTGAATGTCACCACTTGTCCAGCAACAACTGCTCCCCAAGTTGCACCTGCTGGTGCTGCTGCAAGAGTTTGGTCAGCTGCAGCAATTGAGAGGTCCATGTCACCAAATGCAACTGGTCCGTTAGTAAAGTCGAAACCTGCTTCAAATGTAACAGTTATTGTTTCTCCCGCACTTATACCCGTAGGTGTAGTGAAGGTTATTGTGTGATCTGCTGCAGCTCCCGGTGCGGAATCTGTAATCAAATCACTGAATGATGTAACGTTTGCTGCCTCGGCAATTGCAAAGTAGCCAATAGACCACATAACAAGTGCTGTAGCCAGGAGCGTCGCGATCGCTTTCTGAGCCGCAGAAACATTGTTTGTTAATACGAACATGTTCTGTTTATATTTATACTGCTAAATAACTTTTTGAGAATTTTATTATAAAAATTCCCATCACACCCGGAAGAGAGACTGTGGAGAAGTATCAAAACATTTTATAAAAGGTCTAGCCTTGAATGAAGTTGATACTAAAGTCTTTTTTCCGGTCTGTCCTTATTATACAGTCGATTATATAGACTGTCTGAAATATGTGTTGATAACTTGTCTTTTGTCCTTATTAGGTGCTTGTATAGAAGGTTGTGTTTATTTTAAAAAGACGTGGCTTGTATATGTTGTATTAAAGTCATCAGAAATGCTTGTCCTTATGTCCTTATGGTTTATTTCGCATGCACACTGGGGATATCTTTCCATTGTGTCGTATAGAGCTTTGAGCGTAGCTGAGCATTACTCTTAGTTCCATTACCACGTATCGAACCAGAGCGGATAGTACCCCTCCCAAAACGTTCGTTCATACCATCAATGACGGTATCAAGTATGCCGGAACCTTTTGCAACCTCAGCATCAAAAAGTGTCGAGGTAATATACGATTCAGGCATTAGACCTGAAAAGGTTACGCCTGTTTTTTTATATGGCACCTCAGAGGTATACATCTTCCGCACTTGCCTCAGTGTCTCTTTCAACAAAACCGAAGTCTCTGAAGTCGGTTGTTCCAATACAATCTCCGCACTGTCACCCTGCATGAAAAAATCGCCATAGCGATCGGTCTGTATCTGTACGTATACCTTGGCAGTCACAACTCCTCTTTTACGGAGACTTTCTGCACAGTGAGTCACATGCCCTGCAACGGCACTTTCCAAGTCAGAAAGACTTTTTGTCACTGTAGCAAAAGAACGGGTGCTGGCAATACTCTTGCAAGAAGCTTCGCTATTTCTGTCAATTCTTGAAACCGGAATACCATGAAGCTCATCATGGATACGCTCACCTGATACACCATACAGTTGTGACACCAACCCACGACTAAGTGACATATACTGAGCAACCGTTTTTATTCCCTGTTGACTAAGCTTTGTTGTTGTCTGTCTTCCAAGACCCCACACTTCACCACACTTCACTTCTGTAGCGCGGGGCGTCCAGTCTTCTTGCTTCAACACACATACACCACTATCTTTCTTACCTATTGAACTAGCTTGTTTTGCAAGAGTCTTAGTTTTCGCAACTCCTATAGATACTGGTATACCAACATTTTTCATAACCTTCTCACGAATGACGTGTATGTCAGCTTCAGTTACATCATCAGGTAAGGTGAAAAATGCCTCATCTATTGAATAAATTTCACATTCCCCCACTTCTTGTGCAAGCACCTGCATCACCCGTGATGAAATATCTCGATAGAGAGTTATATTACCTGAAAATAATGTAATCTTCTCCTTTTGACAAATATCCTTCACCTGAAAAAGAGGTACACCCATCGCAATACCCAAGTCCTTCACTTCCTGACTGCGCGCGACCACGCACCCATCATTCGAGGAAAGCACCGCCACCGGCACCCTTTCCAAATCAGGCCGAAAAAGCCGTTCACACGACACAAAGAAATTATTACAATCCATTAGCCCAATCATGCTCATATATTTCATTTTATTACCAATACACAGTTCACAGGGGACACTCGGTGTTCCCTGTGATTGTAATCAGTCCTTTTCCCTTTTGAGGCTTTCTCATTGGACACAGTATATCAAAAATCCATGATGAAACTGTCTTTTATCTTACTTAAAACAAATCCCAGATATCTTTATCCTCCTCTCCGTCAAACTTAAATACTGCCATACCGCGCAAGTTGTACTTCTTGGCCAAGTCTAGCTTATCTTCAATAGCTTCTGCGTCACTCCAGGTGATAAACCGTACGGGAATTTCTAGCCCAGTATAATTAGCAACCATAAGTGCCTTTGCTGCTGCCTCAAAACCTTTAGGCGTGCCTTTGGGTGC
>Ga0316189_10000071_pt1 | contig 85916 bp, 77 predicted proteins | sample LowCovwburrow_MG_FD_204930 | JGI IMG/M metagenome (GOLD analysis project Ga0316189, IMG submission 204930) | Coastal sediment microbial communities from Maine, United States - Lowes Cove worm burrow | ecosystem: Environmental > Aquatic > Marine > Coastal > Sediment | place: USA: Maine...
CAGCCTGGTCATCCTGGTGTACCTGGTGACGCGGTTTCGGTTCCGTCTGAGGTTTTTCCCACCATGGCAGCAGGCCTTGTCGGTACTGGCCTTGCTGGTCAATGACCGCATCATCCTGCTATGGATCATCAGTCTTCGCGGCGATCCGCTTCCCTCGCTGGAATTCTGGCTGCCACCGATCATCGGCACGGCGCTCTGGCCCTGGCTGTTCCTGCTGCTCGACCGCTATCGCGGCGTCATGCGCCACCGGGCGGGTTCATGAAACTGCATCTGCTGACACGCCATGCAGGCCGCAGGCCGCTCAAAGACCAGGTACTTGAAGGTCAGCAGTTCGGCGCGCGTGCACTGACGGCTTTTTTGCTCATCCTGCTCGCGATTTTCCTGCTCAGTCTCAGATACATCTACCTGCAGATTGTGAGCTTTGAAGAATTCACTGCGAGATCGATCAACAACCAGGTCCGTATCGTTCCTGTGGCGCCAAACAGGGGTCTGATATATGACCGCCGTGGCCGTCCCATCGCCGAAAACCTGCCGGCTTACCGGCTGGAGTTGGTGCCGGAAAAAGTAGACGATGTGGAGGAAACCATCGCGGCGCTGGGGCAGATCGTGCAATTGCCGGAAGACGTTCTCGAGAAATTCGAGGAGAGCCGGAAACGCTACAACGTGTTTGACAGCGTGCCGCTGAAGTTCAACCTGTCCGAGGAGGAAGTCGCCCGTTTTGCAGTCGATCGTCACCGGTTCACCGGCGTGGAGGTGGTGTCTTACCTGGCCCGTTATTATCCGTATGGCGATCTGCTGACTCATGTACTGGGTTATGTCGGCCGGCTGGACGTGGATGACCTGAACCGGGTCGACCAGGGCAACTACCGCGGAACCACGCATATTGGTAAATCAGGAATAGAGCGCTACTACGAGGACCAGTTGCACGGCTTCAGCGGCGTCGAAAAAATTGAAACCAACTCCCAGGGCCGGATCCTGACGACGCTGGAGCGCGAACGTCCGGTTCATGGTGACGATCTGATCCTGTCACTGGACGTCCAGGTGCAGCAGGCCGCCTGGGATGCCCTGGCTGACCGTCCCGGCGCGGTCGTCGCCATCGATCCCAATGACGGCTCAGTGCTCGCTATGGTGAGCAAGCCCGCTTATGACCCTAACCTGTTTGTTCACGGAATCAGCAGTAAAGATTACCAGGATATTCTGAACGCACCGGGCCGGCCGCTGTTCAATCGCACATTGCTTGGGGGTTATGAGCCGGGTTCAACGCTGAAGCCGTTCGTTGGCCTGGCAGGCCTGGAGAACGGAGTGGTCACGGCAGAGTCCACGGTGTTCTCGACCGGCCAGTATTTCTTGCCTGGCGTATCAAGGCCTTACAGGGACTGGAAAAAAGGCGGGCACGGCAAGGTCAATATCCTGGGCGCACTGGAACAGTCTGTGAATACCTACTTCTACCAACTCGCCTATGACATGGGCATTGATCAAATGCATGATTACCTTTCCCAGTTCGGGCTTGGCGAGCCTACCGGCCTGGACCTGTTGGGTGAAAGTTCGGGTGTGCTGCCTTCCCGCGGCTGGAAAAGAGCCTATTTCGCGGAGCCCTGGTATCCAGGCGAGACCATCATCGCGGGGATTGGCCAGGGGTTCAACGTCGTGACCCCGGTTCAACTGGCTAATGCGCTGGCGACTCTTGCCAATGGCGGGACGCGGTTTGCACCGCGACTGTTGTACGCAGCCAAGCATGCCGGCAATGAGCAGGCGGAAAAGGTGGTGGCGCCGGTAGCACAGCAGGTTCCGGTAGTCGACCCCGCCAACTGGGACCTGATCAGGTCGGGGATGTGGCTGGTGGTCAATGGCAAAAGGGGTACGGCGCGTTCCATCAAACCTGACTCCGATTTCGAAATAGCCGGAAAAAGCGGCACGGCGCAGGTCGCCGCACAGGCCCTGGATGAAGACATGGACGAATCAACCGCAACCCACTTGCGGCACCATGCCCTGTTTGTCGCCTATGCGCCGTATGACCGGCCATCTATAGTGGTGGCGGTCGTGGTAGAGCACGGTGGAGGTGGCTCAAGGGAGGCCGCGCCCGTGGCCAGGGCGGTCATCAATGCCTGGCTCTCACAGGGGCCTGATCAGTGAGAAGGGTCATTCCGGGTTGGGTCAAGTGGCCCCGACTGGACTTTCCGCTGTTGACCGGTCTGCTGTTGTTGATGTCTTTCGGGCTGATCGTTCTGTACAGCGCATCCGGGGAAAACATGGATGTCGTCTACCGGCAAGCCACCAGGCTGGCGGTCGGCCTGGCATCGCTGCTGGTGCTCAGCCAGGTGCCACCGCATATTTTCCGCATCTGGACTCCGTGGCTTTACGCGATGGGCCTTGTGTTACTGCTCGCGACCTGGGCTGTGGGCGTGGGCCGCGGCGCGGATCGATGGCTGGATTTTGGCCTGTTCCGGTTCCAGCCTTCCGAGATCATGAAACTGGCCGTTCCGATGATGATGGCCTGGTACCTGCATCCACGCCATTTGCCTCCGGAGCCGTTATCCATCCTGGTTTCCTGCCTGATTCTGGCCATACCGGCGGTCCTCATTGCCCGTCAACCGGATCTCGGAACAGCCCTGCTGGTCGCGGTCAGTGGTGGTTTTGCGCTATTCCTTTCCGGCCTGCAGTGGCGGATTATTCTCGGCATGGCGGCGTTGGCGGCGGCGGCTGCCCCGGCGCTGTGGATGGTGATGCACGAGTATCAGCGAAACCGCGTGCGAACCTTTCTGGATCCGGAATCCGACCCGTTGGGCAGCGGCTGGAATATCATCCAGTCGAAAATTGCTGTCGGCTCCGGGGGCTTGACCGGCAAAGGGTGGCTCAATGGCACACAGTCCCGGTTGGAATTCATTCCGGAACGGCACACCGACTTCATCCTGGCGGTACTGTCTGAAGAACTGGGTCTGCTGGGTGTGCTGGTGCTGTTTGCGCTTTATGTTTTCATCGTGGGCCGGGGGCTGTACATTGCCAGCCTGGCGCGAAGCACTTATACACGACTCCTGGCCGGCAGTCTCAGCCTCACTTTTTTTGTTTATGTGCTGGTCAATGCCGGGATGGTGTCCGGATTGCTGCCGGTAGTGGGCGTACCGTTGCCCCTGGTCAGTTATGGGGGCACGTCCGTCGTCACACTTTTGGCCGGTTTTGGCATATTAATGTCCATTTATGGCCACCGGAATTTCATACGATGAGTCAAATCTGATTACAATGCTGTTTGCAGCTCAAAAAGGAACACTGATCACAATGAAAAGGATTCTCACCCTGGCGCTTGTTTCCATTCTCAGCACAGCCTGTTTTGCCCAGCAGCATCCCGGTGCGGAAGAATTTGCTGCCCGCGCAGCGGAAGAATATGACCTCGATCCGGAAGAGGTCCGTGTGTTGCTGGAGAATGCCCGCTTCAAGCAGTCCATTGTCGACGCAATGACCCGGCCTGCAGAAGCGAAACCCTGGTACAAATACCGGCCGATTTTCATCACGGAAAAGAGGATTAACGGGGGCATGAAATTTTGGCGCGAAAATGCGGAGTTGATCGCCCAGGCGTCGGAAAAATACGGGGTCGATCCCCAGGTCATCGTGGCCATCATCGGGGTCGAAACTTCATATGGCGGAAACACCGGCAGCTATCGGGTGCTGGATGCCCTGACGACACTCTCTTTTTACTATCCGACTTCGATCAGGGATCGCTCCGATTTCTTTTCCAAGGAGTTAATGAACTTTTTCGTACTGGGTAACGAGGAAGGTCTGCCGCTGGAAGAAGTGACCGGATCCTATGCCGGCGCGATGGGACTGGGGCAGTTCATGCCCAGCAGTTACCTGGAGTATTCGGTTGACATGGACGGCGATGGCCGTCGTGACCTCTGGAGTTCCATGCCGGACATCATCGGCAGCGTGGCGAATTACCTGCACCGCCATGGTTGGCAGTTGGGTCAGCCAGTGACCTATCCGGCGGTGCTGACGCCCGATGCCGACAAGAGCCTGTTCGAGAAACGGGATTTCAAGGCGAAGACCCCGGTTTCAGAACTCGCCGAAAAAGGCATTACTTCTTCCCAGCCCGTCAGCCCTGACACGCTGGCGGCAGTTGCCAGCCTCGAGGAGGAAGACGGTGACCATTATTTCGTCACCTTCAAGAATTTTTACGTGATTACGCGTTATAACCGCAGCCCGCTCTATGCCATGGCCGTATACGAACTGAGTGAAGCGATCCGCGAAGGGTATCAGCAATGATGCAATCCCGTCCGATTGTCCTGGTGTTGCTCGCCGGGCTCCTGAGCCTGCTACTGGCCTCTTGCGCCAGGGACAAAGCCACCGTGGCCGAACCTGAAGACGGTCCGTCGACGCTGGATATAAAGGCTTCAGACGTGGTGGATGCAGTTCCACGCAATGAACCGCTTGCGCGTTACGGCAACCATTCGCCTTACGAAGTATTCGGCAAGAAGTACCATGTTCTCAAGTCCAGTAAGGGCTATCACGAACGCGGCGTCGCTTCGTGGTACGGCAGCAAGTTTCATGGCCGGCGAACTTCCAGCGGCGAACCCTATGATATGCACCTGGCTACCGCAGCGCACAAGTCTCTGCCGTTGCCGACCTATGCTGAAGTAACCAACCTGGATAACGGCAAAAAGGTCGTCGTGAAAATCAATGACCGGGGGCCCTTCAAAGACGACCGGCTGATTGACATGTCCTATGGCGCAGCATTACGGCTCGGGATGACCGGAACCGGCACAGCCAGGGTTGACGTGCGGGTTATTGACGTAACAGGGCAGAGTCCTGTTGTCACGACTGCCGCCTACACCGAACCGGCTACTCCGGTCAGCGATGAAACCTGGCTGCAGGCCGGGGCCTATGGCAAGCGCGAGGGCGCTGAACAATTGACCGGACAACTGCAGCGCGCAGGGTTGAATCCGGTGTCCATTCATGATGTCGGAGGCCTGTTCCGGGTATGGCTCGGTCCCTATCAAAGCCAATTCGAGGTAGAATCGGTGGTTAACAAGGCCATTGAACTTGGCTTCGAGCGCCCGCATAGAGTCAAGCGCTGAAGAAAATTGCTTCCCGCATACGGAACAAAATCCCAAATGATTAAAAGACTGATACCTGTTTCACTCGTCCTGCTTTTTGTGGCAGGACTGGCTGTAGCGCCCGCCTGGGGCCAGACGCCAGTACCCGATGCGGCCAAGCCGGTTCCGAACGCCAATATGGCGCGCCCGGTGCCCGCCGCGCCTCAGATTGGGGCGAAAAGTTATTTGTTGATGGATTTCAATAGCGAACGAATCCTGGTTGAGCAGAACGCTGACATGCGAGTTGAGCCAGCCAGTATTACCAAGTTGATGACGGCTTACGTTGTGTTTAGTGAGTTGGACCAGGGCAATATCACGCTGGAAGAAATCGTGATCGTCAGCGAAAAAGCCTGGCGAACGGGCGGTTCCCGGATGTTCATCGAGCCGGGGATGGAGGTAACCTTAGAAGACCTGATCCGCGGCATGGTCATCCAGTCCGGTAATGACGCGAGCGTCGCGCTGGCGGAACACGTGGCCGGCAGTGAAGAAGCTTTCGCCAGCCTGATGAATCACTATGTTGAATTATTGGCCATGACCGGGACGAATTTCATGAACGCGACCGGGCTGCCCGACCCGGACCATTACACGACGGCCAGGGATATTGCCATACTCAGCGCCGCAACAATCCGTGACTTCCCGGAATATTATCCATGGTACTCGGAGAAGGAATTTACGTTTAACAGCATCCGGCAGCATAACCGCAATACGTTGCTGTGGCGTGATCCTGCGATCGATGGCCTGAAAACCGGGCATACCGAGGCAGCGGGTTACTGCCTGGCAGCATCCGCGATGCGTGACGGCATGAGACTGGTGAGTGCAGTCATGGGGTCGTCATCAGAGTCCAGCCGGGCCAGTGAAACCCAGACCCTGCTGAATTACGGGTTCCGTTTTTTTGAAACCGTGCAACTGTACGAAGCGGGCCAGGAACTGGCATCAGCCAGGGTCTGGAAAGGCCTGGCCGAAGAAGTGCAGGTTGGCCTGACCGAGTCGGTGTTCGTGACCATTCCCAGGGGTCGATATGATGACCTCGAAGCCCAGGTGCAGCTCGAACCGCAATTGAGTGCGCCACTGGAAGCGGGAACGGTTGTTGGAACCATCAATGTGCAACTTGGTGAGGAACTGATCACCAGCCGGCAGTTGGTGACGATGAGCACGATCGAGGAAGCCGGCTTTTTCGGCAGTAGCTGGGACAGCCTCAAATTGTGGATGAACGGGCTTTTTAAAGATGACGGCGAAGAGTGAAGAGCATATAAGTCTGCTGGAATTTCCCTGTCGATTTCCGATCAAGGCAATGGGCAGGTCCAGTGATGATTTCGAAAGCCACGTAACCGCGATCGTTCTGAATCATGCTCAGCTCTGGCCGGATGAAGCGGTTACCACCGCGCCCAGCAGGGAGGGCAACTTCCTTTCTGTCACTGCGGTCATCGAAGCGAAATCCCAGGAGCAGCTTGACGCCATCTACCAGGACCTCACCGACTCCGAACAGGTGATGATGGCGCTTTGACCGACAGAATACTCCTGCGCCGCCTCGGTGTGGCTGATTACGAGCCCGTCTGGCGGGAGATGCAGGCCTTTACGGATTCACGCGACCGCGACACCCTGGACCAGCTGTGGCTGGTCCAGCACCCCCCGGTATTTACCCAGGGCCAGGCCGGCAAGGCGGAGCACGTGCTGGCGCCGGGTGATATCCCGGTCATCCAGGTAGATCGTGGCGGGCAGGTTACCTATCACGGGCCCGGACAGATTGTGGCATACCCATTGATCGATATCAGGCGCAAGGGCATGGGCGTACGCGAATTCGTAAAACGGATCGAGCAGTCCATTATCGATGTGCTGGCAGGGTATGACGTCACGGGAGAACGGGTGGCCGGCGCGCCCGGTATCTACGTGGATGGATATAAAATTGCTTCACTGGGATTGCGGGTGCGACGTGGCTGCACTTTTCATGGCCTGGCGTTCAATATCGACATGGACCTGGAGCCGTTTCAGAGAATCAATCCCTGCGGCTATGCCGGGCTCGAGGTCACGCAACTATCGGACCTTAAACCGGTCTCATATGAGCAGGCAGAAGAAAAGCTCATTGGCAGCCTGTTGAACCAGCTGGGTTATAGTGAGATGGGCGAGTGGGAACAGAAACAGGATCCGAAAACGTGAGCGGCAGCGACAAACAGCCAGACAGCATCCCCATCCGGGTCAGCGGTTCAAAGGAACTGGGTGCGGACAAAATCGCCCGTAACAAGGCCAGCTTCGATGCCGATGCCCCCCGCTTGCGAAAGCCGCCCTGGATCCGGGTCAGGCTGCCTTCCGGAAACGCGGTTGGCAAACTCAAATCAAGGCTGCGGGAACGTGAGCTGGTGACGGTTTGCGAAGAGGCGAGCTGCCCGAATATCCACGAGTGTTTTTCCAGGGGCACTGCGACATTCATGATCCTTGGCGAAGTCTGCACCCGGCGTTGTTCATTCTGTGACGTGGCCCACGGCAGACCCCTGCCGCCCGACACTGGCGAACCGGCACAACTGGCCCGCACGGTAAAGGACATGGAGCTCCGCTACATCGTGATCACTTCGGTGGATCGCGACGACCTCAGGGATGGCGGGGCCGGTCATTTTGCGGAATGCATCGAACAGGTCCGGGACCTGAACAGCGGCATCCGTATCGAAATCCTGGTTCCCGATTTCAGGGGCAAGGGAAAAATCGAGCGCGCCCTGGATATTCTCAGTGCGGCACCACCCGACGTATTCAACCACAACATCGAGACGGTCAAGCCCCTTTATCCCAATGTCAGGCCAGGGGCGGATTACGAATGGTCACTGGGCTTGCTGAGCCGGTTCAAGGCCCGTCAACCGGATATCCCGACCAAGTCGGGCATCATGCTGGGCCTGGGAGAGAGCCGCGAGCAGGTCGAGGACGCCTTGCGGGACCTGCGGAACCACGATGTGGACATGATCACCCTGGGCCAGTATCTGCAGCCCACGCCGCACCACCACCCCGTGTTGAGGTACTGGACTCCGCAGGAGTTCGATGAGCTGGCGGGATTTGGCTATGAGCTTGGTTTCAGGCACATGGCATCGGGACCCCTGGTGCGTTCTTCATACCATGCTGATCAGAGTGCGGAGGCCTCAGGAATCGTCCCGGATCCGGCCGCGTCATGAACTGGCCGTCACGAAAATCACCCCTTTCGTCGATAAAAGAGGGCATTTTTTGAACCTCCACATTGAAAAATGGGTCTGAAACAGGCATAAATAGGAGTTCCTCTCCAGAAAAAAATGGGGGAGATGCTCATCATTCATTGGTTTTTTGGAGAGTTGTTCACGTGAGACGTACTTCGATATTTACTATCTTGTTACTGGCGGTCACCGCGGTTTTTGCCTCGGTCGATACAGACAGTGCTCTGAAAATCGAACCGCAGATGGAGCATCGTTACGCGAGCAACATCGCCACGCGCTTTCTGACCAACTACCACTACAAGCGCACCCGGCTCGACGATGAACTCTCGAGTGATATTTTCGATCACTATCTTGAACTGCTGGATCCCAGCAAGGTTTATTTCCTGTCCAGTGACATCGAGACATTTGAGCGCTATCGCACAAGCCTGGATGACGCTTTACGCCACTCCGACCTGATGCCTGCCTATGACATTTTCAACGTGTATGCGACACGCGTGCAGCAGCGAGTGGATTATGCGCGGGACCGTGTTAAGAAGCCCTTCGATTTCTCAGTCGATGAGTTCTACCAGTATGACCGCGAAGACGAGCCCTGGGTCGCCAACGCACAGGAACTGGACGAGCTGTGGCGCAAACGGGTCAAGAACGATTACCTGCGGCTATTGCTGACGGACAAGGAACCGGATGCCATTGTTGAAACGCTTACGGAGCGTTACGACAACCTGGAACGCCGCATCAATGAGCTGAACACCGAAGATGTTTTCCAGTTTTTCATGAACGCCTTCGCGCAGTCCATTGAGCCGCATACTGCCTATCTTTCTGCCCGGAGTTCAGAGAACTTCGAAATTTCGATGAAGCTCTCTCTGGAAGGAATCGGTGCGCTGCTGGGCCGGGAAAATGAATACACGCTGATTTCCAGCGTGGTGCCCGGCGGTCCGGCCGACAAGGATGGCCGTCTCGCAGCGGGTGACCGTATCACTGCGGTAGGGCAGGGCAACGACGGCAAGATGGTGGATGTGATTGGCTGGCGTGTCGACGATGTCGTCGCCCTGATTCGCGGCCCCAAAGACACGATCGTTCGCCTCGAAGTTCTGCCCGAAGACGCCAGTGTCAGTGGCCCGACCACGATGATTGATATCGTCCGCAACGAGGTCAAGCTGGAAGAGCAGGCAGCACAAAGTGAGGTCATCGAAGTACCCGTGGAGGGATCTGAAGGTGAAACCGTCAAGATCGGTGTGATCGATCTGCCGGTGTTCTACATGGATTTTGCCGGCCGCGCCCAGAACAAACCTGATTATCGCTCCAGCACGCGGGACGTGCGCCGCCTGATTGGCGAACTTGAGGAGCAGGGCGTTGCAGGAATCATTGTTGATTTGCGTAACAATGGTGGCGGCTCTCTGCTTGAGGCTACAACGCTTACCGGGCTGTTTATCGATACCGGTCCGGTTGTCCAGGTCCGCAACTCCAGCGGTCGCATATCGCTCGAGGAAGATGTCGATCCCGGTATGGCGTGGGAAGGCCCCCTGGCGGTTATGATTAATCGGTACAGTGCATCTGCTTCGGAAATTTTCGCCGCGGCCATTCAGGACTATGGCAGAGGCGTCCTGATAGGTGAGCCAACGTTTGGCAAGGGCACGGTGCAGAGCCTGCTGGATCTTGACGATTATGCGCCCTCAGATAAACCCGGGATGGGGCAATTGAAAATCACCATGGCCCAGTTCTTCCGGGTCAATGGCGGCTCAACCCAGAACCTCGGGGTTGAACCCGATATCCGTTTTCCTTCCTTTGGCGATCCACAGAAGTACGGTGAACGCTCGATGGACAATGCGCTGCCATGGACCAGCATCGATCCGGCCCGTTACCAAAGCAGCGGTGATCTGAGCCAGCTGGTTGCAGTCGCTGATAATCGCTACCATGGACGCATCGTTTCCGACGAGGAGTTTGGCTGGCTGATGAGCGATATCGACTCGTACAACGAACGTGCGGATGAGAAGAGCATTTCCCTGTTGGAATCGGTAGGCCGCCAGAAGATGAAAGAAGCGGAAGAAAAGAAAGCGGCACGAAAAGCAGCCGAGGAAGGACGGGGCCCGCTGCTTGCTGAAGGCGGAACCCTGGTCGCGCCTGACCCAGAGTTAGGTGACTTCGAGGAAGAAGAAGCAGCCTCTGACGACGATGAAGAGGAAGAAGATGAAGGCCCCGACCTGCTTTTGCGCGAGGCTGCCCGAATTGTCGTGGACATGGTGGAACTGGAATCAGACCTTGAGTTACTCAAACTGCAGTACGCCCAACTCGACAAGGATGCTGCTGAAGCCACAGTGATCGACTAGCCTCGGTGAACTACCCTTCAAGCAAAAGCCGGCACTCCAGGGAGCGCCGGCTTTTTTAGTGGTTTGTTAACGAGCTCAGTCTTTCTTCAACAAGTCACGGATTTCCGTCAGCAAAGTTTCTTCCGCTGAAGGTTCCGGTGGTGCTGCAGGTTTCTCCTCTTCTTTCTTTTTCATTTTGTTCATGGACTTAATCACCATGAAGATCGCGAACGCGATAATGACAAAGTCAGTGACGGTCTGGACGAACGACCCGTAATTCAGGGTCACCGCAGCTACGTCGCCGCTGGCTTCCTGTAAAGTCACCGCAAGGTCGGAAAAGTCAACGCCCCCCATCGCCAGGCCTATGGGTGGCATCAAAACGTCGTTTACAAACGAAGTGACGATTTTGCCGAAAGCGGCACCGATAACGATGCCCACTGCCATGTCCACAACATTTCCGCGCATGGCGAAATCACGGAATTCACTCATCATGCTCATAATTCCCTCCTACCGGGTACAAAGTTAATACGAGACTATCATATAGCGTTTAATCTGCTGATAGAATCAACGGTCCATGACTGCTCCCCACATAGTACAAGTCGCTTTGCCCGTGCCGCTCCCGCAATTGTTCGATTACCTGGCGCCAACGGAAGGCCCTGCGGCCATTCCCGGCGCCCGTGTGCTGGTGCCATTTGGGAGCAGGAAAATGATCGGCGTGGTGGTTTCCAGTTCAGATCGCAGCGAAGTGCCGTCCGACCGGTTGCTGGCAGTTCTCGATCTGCCTGACGGCGGTGACCCGCTGCTGGATTCGGCGCTGATCGAACTGCTGCGATGGTGTTGGCAATACTATAAACACGCGCCGGGAGAAGTGGTAGCCAGCGCCCTGCCTCCGGCCTTGAGAACAGCAAAAGGAACGTTGCCGGATCCGCCTGTGCAATACCGGCTGACGGCTGCGGGTCAGAAACGCCTGCAAGACCCCCCGGGCCGAGCGCCCGTGCAATACAGGATGATCCAGGCACTGTCAGATGCTCCGTTGACCGCTGAAGGGCTCAGGGGCATTGGCAGCCAGTGGCGAAAGACGCTGGCATCGCTTCTGGACCAGGGATGGATCAAGCCTGAACCGGTCCCGCTGGAAGCCCCCCGGTTTGCCGCTGGCCCGACCCTGGTTCCGGATCAGCAAAAGGCTGTAGATTCCATGTCGGCTTCGCTGGATGGTTTTGCCTGCCACCTGCTGGATGGGGTGACCGGAAGCGGTAAAACGGAAGTGTATATGAGCCTGCTGGAAAAAGTTATTTCCAGCGGCAAACAGGCCCTGGTGCTGGTTCCTGAAATTGGCCTGACACCCCAGTTGCTGAGGCGTTTTCGAAACCGGCTGGGACTGGATCCCGCGGTGATTCATTCGGGACTCGGAGCGGGCAGCCGGCTGGAATCATGGGCGGCGGCTAAAGACGGCAGGGCAGCTCTTTTGGTGGGTACGCGGTCTGCACTTTTTACATCCATGCCCGCGCTCGGCATGATCATTCTCGACGAGGAGCATGACGCGTCATTCAAACAGCAGGACGGCTTTCGGTATTCGGCACGCGATATCGCGGTAAAACGCGCTGCTGAACTCGATATCCCAATTGTGCTGGGCTCGGCGACCCCATCCCTCGAGTCACTGCATAATGCCGCAAAGGGCAGGTACTGCTGGCACCGTCTGCGGGAAAGGGCGACCCAGGCGCCGATGCCTGCCTGGCGAGTCATGGATATGCGTCAGCAAGGCACGGCTAACGGTCTTTCGTTAAAGGCCCTGGAAGCAATAGGTGAAACCTTGAAGCGTGGTGAGCAGGCGATGGTCTTTCTCAACCGTCGGGGCTATGCACCGGTTCTGATGTGCCATCAATGTGGCTGGAGCGGCAATTGCCAGCGGTGTGACGCACACCTGACCTGGCATCGCAGCGCAAGCCGCCTGGTGTGCCATCATTGCGGCAGTCAGCGGCCTGCGCCACGGCTCTGCCCGGATTGCCGGGCGGATGCGCTGATGGGGGCTGGAGAAGGCACCCAGCAATTGGAGGAAGTGCTGGCGAAACGTTTTGAGAGTTTTCCCATCTTGCGCTTTGATCGCGACCAAACCAGCCGTTCTGGCGTCATGGATGAACAACTGGAGCAGGTCCGTTCCGGAGAGCCCTGCCTGCTGGTCGGTACGCAAATGCTCGCCAAGGGACATCATTTTCCCGGCGTGACGCTGGTGGTCATTGTCAATATTGACCAGGCTTTGTACAGTGCCGACTTCCGGGCGCTGGAGCGGATGGGCCAGATGATTTTGCAAGTGGCTGGCCGGGCCGGCCGTATGGAAAAACCCGGAACAGTCATTCTGCAGACCCTGCACCCGGACCACCCTGCACTGGAGTTGCTTCTGGGCCAGGGTTACGAAGCTTACGCGCGCTGGTTGCTGGCGGAACGACAGGCAGCGGGTTTGCCGCCGGCCGGATACCAGGCTTTGCTGCGTGCCGAAGCTCATGATCGCTCTGTGGCGGAACATTTCCTGGATGATGCGGTCCGAAAGTTTCCGCCGGGTGACACGCGCGTTTATGGGCCCATGCCGGCATTGATGGAGCGTGTGGGCGGTCGTTCACGGATGTACCTGGTTGTGCAGGGAGCCACCCGGGTCTCGCTACACCACCAGGTTGATCAGTGGCTGCCTGCGTTGCGCAAGTTGCCATCGAGTAAAAAAGTTCGCTGGGCGGTTGATATTGACCCGCAGAATCTATAGATCATCCAGTTAAAGTGACTATTGACACTGCCGCTTGAGGCGTGACGTGTTACACAGTAAAGGAACCCATTGAAGGACTCGTTTTTATGGAACAAGAAGAGACCAAGACACAGGGCGCGCACGAGGCCTTCCAGTCACTCAGCAAAGTAGCTAACGAGCTGATCATTGGTCAGCAACGGCTGATGGAGCGTTTGCTGATCGCATTGCTCAGCAATGGACATCTGCTGGTAGAGGGCGCCCCCGGCCTGGCCAAGACAACCGCCATCAAGGTCATTGCAGACCGCATCGAAGGCGACTTCCACCGGATACAGTTCACCCCGGACCTGTTACCGGCTGACCTGACCGGCACGGAAATTTACCGTCCCCAGGAAGGGACGTTCGAGTTCCAACAGGGGCCGATATTTCATAACCTGATCCTGGCGGATGAGGTGAACAGGGCCCCGGCCAAAGTTCAGTCAGCGCTGCTGGAAGCCATGGGCGAGCACCAGGTCACGGTTGGCAGGGTCACGTACCGTCTGCCGAAACTGTTCCTGGTGATGGCGACACAGAATCCCATCGAGCAGGAAGGAACATACCCGCTGCCCGAGGCGCAGCTGGATCGTTTCCTGATGCATGTATCGATTCACTATCCGGATGCGGCAGCTGAACAGAAAATTCTGAAGCTGGCGCGTCAGCAGGCCCGGGATGAACTGGGTGAAATCCCGGCAGCCCCGGTCGTGGTGACCCAGGAGCAGGTTTTCCTGGCCCAGGAGGAAGTGCTTGGGTTGTTCATGGCGCCAGCCCTCGAAGAATACATCGTTCAGCTCGTGCTGGCTTCGAGAGATCCGGGCAGCTGGGATGAAGGGCTGGCCCGCCTGGTCAGCTATGGCGCCAGTCCCCGCGCGACCATTGCGCTCGATCGATGTGCCCGTGCGCGCGCCTGGCTGGATCAGCGTGATTATGTTTCACCTGATGATATTCACGCGGTCGTTCACGATGTCATGCGCCACCGGGTTCTGCTTTCTTACGAGGCCGAGGCCGACGGCGTGACGGTGGATCAGTTGGTGGACAGGCTGCTGGACCTGGTCCCCGTACCCTGATCGACGGCTGATGGAACCCCTGAGAAATCGCCCGGCCGCTGGTGATGGCATTCACCTGACCGCTTCAGAGCTGATCGCTTTGAGGCCGCGTTGCCATGCACTCAGATTGCCCATGCGCCAGGCCGCCGCTTCGGCCCTGGCCGGCGCCTACCGCTCACGTTTCCGCGGACGCGGTGTCGATTTCCTTGAATCCAGGAATTACCAGCCCGGAGATGATATCCGGAACATGGACTGGCGGGTCACGGCTCGGACCGGGAAACCACATACGAAGATATTCCAGGAGGAGCGCGAACGGCCCGTGCTGGTCGTGCTGGATGCCAGCCCAAGCCTCTATTTCGGCACACGGGAGCGTCTGAAATCTGTTGCGGCGGGTCATATGGCCGCAGCGATCGCCTGGGCGGCGATCAAGCGCGGAGACCGGATTGGCGGTTTTCTATTCGCGCCCGGCCGGCATCGGGAACTGCGTCCTGCCGGCGGCAGAAGAGGCGCCATGAGAATGATACAGGGCCTGATCGACTGGCTGGAGCCCACGCGAGCGGAAGGCGCTGAGAACGAACCGCTGTCGGTGGCGCTTGAGCGTGTCAGGCATGCCGTCCGTCCAGGCAGCCTGGTGGTTGTGATCAGCGATTTTTTCGGGATGGATGAGGCGTGTAATCGCCATCTTTCACGGTTGCGTCAGCACAATGACGTGATTGGCTGCCAGGTGCTTGACGCGGCTGAATACCGTTTGCCGGACGGCAGGTACCCTATCAGTGATGGCGAGAATGCCGCAGTGCTGGACATGTCGCACAAAGAATCGCGCGGCCGTTACGATGCGATGAGTCACCGCCATCTCGACCAGCCGCGCCGCATGTTTCAAAAGCACCAGTGCGGATGGCTGGTTTTACACACGGACGACGATCCGGTAGACGTTCTGGGACGAGAACTGCGGGTCCTGGTCGGAAGACCGGTTTGAATCATGAATGCTGACGGCTCACCATTGCTCGACCAGTTGCAGGACATCCACAGCGCCGGTCAACCGGGCTGGTGGCCGCCGGCGCCGGGCTGGTGGTTGCTGGCCTTGCTGGTTGTGCTGCTCTGCGCCTACCTGTTGAAAAAATGGCTTGCATGGCGATCCGTCAGACGCCGTCACCAGGCCTGGGCGGAAGCGCTTGAAGCCCTGAATCGTGAACATGATCCGGTACAACAGCCGCATCAGTACCTGGCTGGCCTTAATCAACTGTTCCGCGCTGTTGCCCTTAAAGCCTTTCCGGGGACTTCATGCGCCCGCCTGCAGGGCGAGGAATGGGTCGCGTTCATTGCCGCACTGATGCCGGATGAGCAGGAGGGCAACCTGAAGGCGCTGGCCAGTGGCCCGTACGAGTCGTTGCCACAGTTTGACGCGTATTCCCTGAACGAAAGCGCCAGGACCTGGGTGAAACTCTATGGCTGAGAACATCCCCGTCCAAGGCTTGGCGCTTGCCTGGCCCTGGCTGCTGCTCCTGTTACCCTTGCCCTGGCTGATTCGGCGCTGGCTGTCCGCCGCGCCGCGCGCAGGACTGCAGGCCTTGCGGGTACCCTGGTTTTCCATGATGACCTCTGACGGTTCGGCCTGGATGAAGAAACCGATGCTGGCCGCGCTGGCCACCCTGGCCTGGATTCTTCTGCTGGCGGCGGCTGTGCGTCCGCAGTGGGTCGGGGAAATCGAGACACTCCCGATCACCGGCAGGGATCTGCTGCTGGCAGTGGACATATCCGGCAGCATGGACACACAGGACATGGTGCTGGACAGAAAGGCGGTAAACCGACTGGCCGTCGTCAAGAAAGTAGCCGGGGAGTTCATTCAAAGGCGCCGCGGCGACCGGGTCGGGCTGGTATTGTTCGGCAGCCGTGCGTACCTGCAGACCCCGCTGACATTCGACACGGAAACTACCGCGATCCTGCTGGATGAATCCGAGATCGGGCTGGCAGGCCGGGAAACCGCGATCGGAGATGCGATCGGGCTGGCCGTCAAGCGCCTGCGAGATGATGCGGCCAGTGACCGGGTCCTGGTTTTGCTGACCGATGGCGCCAACACGTCCGGTGAAGTACAACCCATGCAGGCGACTGAGTTTGCTGCGCGTGAAGGCATGACAATTTACACCGTGGGTGTGGGCGCGGATGAAATGATGGTCCAGGATTTCTTCGGCTCCCGGCTGGTCAACCCATCAGCGGATCTGGATGAGGAAACGCTTAAAGCCATTGCTGAACGGACCGGCGGCGTTTATTTTCGTGCGCGCGACGCTGAAGCGCTGGCAAAGATCTACGAAGAACTGGACGAGCTGGAGCCCGTAGAGAGCGACCAGGAAGCGATCAGGCCAGTGGATGAACTCTTTTTCTGGCCGCTCTCGATCGCGTTCCTGCTGGTATTGGCAGCCTTGATGTTCGCAATGTTGCCACATGCACGTCGCAGGGTGGTGCCGGTATGAGTGAATTTGAGGCACTGCATTTCATCCGTCCGCTGTGGCTTTTCCTGCTGCCATTGGTCCTGCTTATTCCCTGGGCATGGAAACGTACACGCCGGCCTGCCGGTGATTGGTCCAGGGTGTGTGATCCACATCTGTTGCGTTGGCTGAGCGTCCGGCAAGTGGCTGGACAGGGGGCCAACCGAGGGCCATGGCTGGGCGCCCTGGCGCTCCTGATCGTGATCCTGTCGCTGGCCGGGCCCAGCTGGCAGAAATTGCCGGACACTTCATTTTCGGCGCGTGATGCCCGAGTCGTTGTGGTGGACCTTTCACAATCCATGCTGGCCCAGGATCTGAAGCCCGACCGCTTGACGCGAGCCCGGTTCAGGTTGGCGGATTTACTGGCCGCCACCGAGGAGGGCCAGGTTGGCCTGGTCTCGTATGCCGGTGACGCCTATATCGTCTCTCCCCTGACCAGTGACATGAATACGATCGCCAACCTGCTGCCGGCGTTGCGCCCTGACATTATTCCGGTGGCGGGCAGCCGTGCGGACCTGGCGCTGGACATGGCAGCGTCCTTGCTGCAACGTTCCGGCCTGAGTCAGGGTGAGATTCTGCTAGTGACAGATTCCGCCACTTCAAGGGATGCGGCGAAGGCAAGGGAGCTTAGCGACCGGGGTATCCTGACTTCAGTGCTGGCAGCGGGTACGACCGAAGGCGCGCCGATTCCCAGTGGCGGGGGGTTTGTCAGTGACCGCTCGGGCAACGTGGTTATCGCCCGGCTGGATCGCGCTGCACTGCAATCTCTGGCGAGCGCCGGGGGAGGCAGGTACTCCGAACTGGGCACGGTGGCATCGGACGATGAACTCTGGCTTGACCGGGATGGCAGCGAGTTTGCACGTCGTGACGATGCGTTGGGTGAACGTTGGAAAGACGTGGGCCCATGGCTGGTTTTGCTGCTGTTGCCGCTGGCCCTGGCTGGTTTTCGCAGGGGCTTGTTTTTCAGTCTGCCATTGGTGCTTGCCGGTGGAATCGTCAACCCAGGTGATGCCCAGGCGGACTGGTGGGGTGACATCTGGCTGAGGAAAGACCAACAGGCGTATCGCGCACTTGCCGCGCAGGATGCGGAAAAGGCTGCCGCCCTGGCTCGAGATCCGGCACTATCGGGCGAAGCGTGGTTCCGTAGCGGGGAGTATTCCAACGCCACAGATGCATGGAGCCAGGCGGATTCGGCCGATGCTCACTACAATCGCGGCAACGCTCTTGCGCACCAGGGTGAGTATGATGCGGCGATCGCAGCCTATGACCAGGCCCTTGCGAAGGAACCTGGCATGCAGGATGCGGTGATCAACCGTGAGCTCGTTGAAAAAATGAAAGAGCAACAGCAGCAACAGCAGGAAAACGAGCAGGGTGATTCCCAGGAGGGCGAGTCGTCTTCCGAGCAACAGGAAGGTGAGCAGGACGAGCAGGGAGAGTCGCAGGAAGGCGATCAGCAGGGCGATCAGGAAGGTGAGCCCCAGGAAGGCGAAGCCCAGGAAGGTGAAGCCGGTGAAGAAGAGAGTGAACAGCAAGTAGAACTCACAGAAGCCTGGTCAGAAGAAGATGCTCAGGCTATGGAACAATGGTTACGCAGAATTCCGGATGATCCTGGAGGTTTGCTGCGCCGCAAATTCAGAAATCAACATCAGCGCCGCGGCGCGCCGGAAGACGAATCGGAGTCGTGGTAAGACCATGGTAAAAACAATCAACGGGATGATCCGGGCGGCGATTGCAGTCACTGCGCTGGCTTTATGCATGCCTGTGGACGCCGCAGTGCGGGCGGAACTGGATCGTAACCAGATCACGGTGGGCGAGACTGTCATGCTGACCTTCCTGACCGATGATCCGAAGCAAAATCTGGACGCAGACTTCAGTGCGCTGGAGAAAGATTTTCGAATACTGGATCGCCGGTCAGAGACACAGCTGTCCATCGTGGGCGGGCGCCAGACTGCGGTGGTGCGCCTGCTGCTGACGCTGGAGCCCAGGGCAGCCGGCGAAGTCGTGATCCCATCACTGAAAATTGGCGGGGATACGACGCAGGCTTTGACGGTCAAAGTAGATCCGGCACCTGAACTGGAGCCGGGCAGCCAGCCACCGGTGTTTATCGAAGTGGAAATTTTACCTTCCGATGGCCCGTATTTTGTGCACGCCCAGCTTGGCCTGGTGGTCCGCGTTTTTTACCAGCAAAATCTGACAGAAGCGGCGATCAGTCAGCCGGAGCCGTCCCCAGCCGTGGTTCGCCTGATGCAGGAGACACCTTACCAGGCCGAGCGCGGTGGTGAGCGCTACCGGGTTCTGGAGCGCAATTATGCAGTCTTTCCGGAACGTTCCGGCGAGTTGACCATTCCACCGATGCAATTGACGGGAAGGTTGGTGGAACGGCGCACGAGTAGCGTCTGGCAACCGGCGGTACGGGGGCGCCGGGTGCAGGTAGAAAGCGAAACCCTGGTGTTGAATATCGAACCCAAGCCTGCCGAATTCGCGGGCAGTGAGTGGCAGCCCGCCAGGGAGTACCGCCTTACCCAGCAGATTTCCTCCGGCGAGTCGCTGCGCGTAGGAGAGCCGGTTACCCGAACGGTAATCATCGACGCAGTGGGGCTGGAAGAAAACATGATCGTAGAGCCGGCCTGGCCCGAAGTTGCACAGGCAAGAATTTATCCCGATCAGCCACAGGGCATCACCCGCGACGACGGTAATTGGGTATTGGGTCACAAGGAATTTCGCTATGCGGTGGTGCCTGAAAAAGAAGGAGAGCTGGTCCTGCCCGAGCTGAGAGTCGAGTGGTGGGATACACAGAATAACCGGCCACAAACAGCAGTGCTTGCAGCCCAGAACATCAAGGTGCAGCCGTCGGCTCTGGTGCCGTCCCAGGTCCAGGCGCCTCTTGTTCCCGGTTCCCCGGATTCTGGCTCGATGCAAGGGTCTGTTGGCAAGCTGGCCACGGATGCGGGCTATTGGCGATGGCTGACACTCGTGTTCGCCACGCTCTGGTTGCTCACTCTGGCCATCGCCCTGGTGCTCAGAAACAAAGTGCCCGGGCAACGAACGGCACTTCGAGCGGAGGACTCTACAAATAAGGATGAAAGGGATCTGCTGGCAACGCTGGAGAAAGCCTGTAAGTCAGGAGACCGAAGGGATGCCCGACGGGCATTGCAGTATTGGATTCATCGTTTCGGACCACTGGAAGGCCGTGCAAGCCTGCTCGAGCTTGCGGCCTGGATTGAGGAACAGGATCTGAGGAACGCGCTGCTGGCGCTGGACTCGGAAGGATTCCGGTCACCGTCCTCCGTTGACGGGGGAGAAGCCAGCTGGAATGGGCCTTCATTCTGGAAACAGTTCGAAGGCTGGAGGAAGACCCGGGTTAAAGCTGAAAAGAACAAGACGGCGGCTGTCACAGACCTGTACGCCAGGGAAAACAGGTCCCTCGGCTGAAGTCTACTGGTTCTTCATCACCAGGCTTTCAATACCGTTGTTTGCCAATTGATTGCGCATGGTGTCAGCCTGGCGCGCTCCGCTGACAGGTCCAACACGCACCCGATGCCAGGTGGCGTCATTTACCGTCACGGTCTGAATCCGGGCTGTTACGCCCAGAAGGGCCAGCCTGGCCTTCATTTGTTCGGCGTCGGACTGCTCCCGAAAAGAACCGACCTGGAGTACATAACTTACCGTATCTGCTTCTTTTGCAGTGGTCTCAGCCGGCTGGCTTTTCTTGGCCAGTTCCTGCTCCGGGACCACCACCTCCATTTCGGGCAGCACGGTAAAAAAGTCGTAGCGGGATTTGGGCGGGTCGTCTTTAGCGGGAGCGACCTCTTCACTGCCGGCGGGAGTGCTTTGCGCATCAGACTTGCCGGACGCCGTTGGCTCTGCACCTGGCTGTGGAATATATCCTTTCGACCACAGGTAATAGGCCAACCCGAGACCAATCAGGAGCCCGGTCAGCAGCCACATCCACCCAGGCGTGCCCTGGCTCTTCCGGGTCGACTTTTTCCTCCGGGCCGCCGCCACTTACATTTCCTCCGGCGCAGATACGCCGAGTAAACCCAGGCCTTTACTCAACACGATCCGGGTCGCAAAGACCAGGTTGAGCCGTGCATTCCTGAGATTTTCCTCGTCTACCAGGAACTGGTGTGCGTTGTAATAGGAATGCAGATCAGTGGCGAGCGCATGCAGATAATGGGCCAGTTGGTGTGGCGCACGCAGGCGTGCAGCCGATTCGATGATTTCCGGAAAACGACTGATGGTCCGCATCAGTTGCACTTCGTGTTCCTCGGTCAGCAGATCGAGGGCAACTTCGCCGATGGCTTCATTGTGCCGTTCGTCCATCTGCTCAAGATTCCGGAAGACACTGCAGATTCGCGCATGTGCATACTGGATATAGAAAACCGGGTTTTCATTGGTGCGGGATTTAGCCAGGTCCAGGTCAAAATCCAGATGTTGTTCATGTGAACGCATGACATAGAAGAACCTCGCGGCATCGGTGCTGACCTCTTCGCGTAATTCCCGCAGTGTAATGAACTGACCGGACCGGGTGGACATCTGGACTTTTTCACCAAACCGGAACAAGACCGCAAATTGCACAAGCAGAATTTCCAGACGGTCAGGGTTCTCGCCAAGGCCCTGGGCTGCAGCCCTTAAGCGGGCAATATAACCGTGATGATCGGCTCCAAACACGTAGATGGCACGGTCGAAATTTCGTTCGATCTTGTTCAGGAAATAGGCAATATCGGATGCAAAATAGGTGGTCCTGCCATTTTCCCGGACCACGACACGATCTTTCTCATCCCCGAGATCGGAGGCCTTGAACCAGATCGCCCCTTCTTTCTCATACAGGTAGCCGTTCTGATCCAAACGTTCGATTGCGTGCTGAACTGAATCACTTTCTTCCAGTTCCCGTTCGGAAAACCACTTGTCGAACAACACGCCAAATTCGGCAAGATCATCCTTTATGTCTTCAAGAATGTTATCCAGCGCCGTATTGAAGAAGACGGTATAGCCGGTTTCGCCAAGCAGGCTTTTTGCACGCCCGATCAGCGCATCCAGGTAGGCTTCACCTTCGCCACCCTGTTCAAGGGAGGGGGGCAGGCCGTCTTCGACCTCAAGCCTTGTAAACCGCCACTTGTCGCCGTGATCGACGCGCACAATCCGGGCGATGTCGTAGATGTAATCTCCGCGGTATCCGTTTTCTGGAAAACCGATGTTTTCCCCGCACAGTTCCAGGTAGCGCAACCAGACGCAAACGGCCAGGATGTCCATTTGGCGGCCGTTGTCATTTACATAGTATTCGCGCTGTACTTCATATCCTGCCGTGGCCAGGATGCTGGCGAGGCTGGCGCCGTACGCTGCGCCTCTGCCGTGTCCCACGTGAAGCGGGCCGGTCGGATTGGCAGAGACATATTCGAGCGTCACCCGGTTGCGCCCGGCTCTGAACAACTGCCCATAATCCTCCCGCTGGCGCAGAACGTCCTTGATTACCCCGGTTAGCGCACAGCCCTGAAGGAAGAAATTGACAAACCCCGGACCGGCGATTTCCATGCGCTCAACCTGGCGCGATCGCGGAATCCGGTCAATGATCTGCTGGGCCAGGTCCCGTGGCGGCTTGCCGGCCGCCTTGGCCAGCACCATGGCGAGGTTGGATGCAAATTCACCGTATTCAGGCGAGCGCGTGCGTTCAAGCTGTATTTCAAGCTCCATGTCCGCCGGCAGGACGCCTTCACGTTGCAAATGTAATAATGATTGGGCCAGCAACTCTTCTAAATGTTCTTTCACGGGGTAATTCTCTTCCCTGTCAGGGCCTGGGCCGGCCTTTGAATGGTGGTTATTGTAAACCCTTGGGGGTGGGAGCAGAAGCGCTGATCTGCCTGTGGATAACTATGTGGGTAAAAGCCAGGACAGGGCATCGAATCCGGAAAAGCTTACAAACAGGACAAAATTCACTATTCTGGGCAATATTTATTAAATATCTAAATATCAGTAGTATATAAGTTATTTATGGGAAAATAATTGATAGATGTAGCTTAACCTTCTGATATTTGTTTTTGCCAGCATTCTGTGCATAAAAATTTCCCGGGGTGATACTATCCCTGCGTTATGAATTCAGTGGAACAGAAGAATATTTACCGTTTCAGGGAGCAGCGCCCACAATTGGGCGATCGCGTCTTCATCGACCCGACAGCCTCCGTGTCAGGGGCGGTCACCCTGGGCGATGACGCATCGGTCTGGCCCATGACCGTGATCAGAGGCGACGTCAATTACATCACTATCGGTGCGCGCAGTAACATCCAGGATGGCAGTATCCTGCATGTCACCCATGAGGGCCCCTGGCAGCCGGACGGCTTACCTTTGTTGATCGGAGACGACGTGACCGTGGCGCACGGCGCCATACTCCATGCCTGCAGGATCGGTAATCGATGCATGGTTGGCATGGGCGCAATCATCATGGATGGGGCCGTGATGGAACCCGATTCAATGGTGGCGGGTGGTGCGGTCGTTCCGCCTGGTAAAACCATCGAGCGGGGCACACTTTGGCGTGGAAACCCCGCACGCTATGCACGGGATCTCAGCGACAGCGAGATCAGTAACCAAGCATACAACGCACGGCATTATGTACGCCTGAAAGATCTTTATCTCGGGGAGAACTGCTAGGTGGCAGCTTTGATGGCGTTCGGCCTTTTCGGCGCCATCGGACTGGCGCTGATGGCCGGATTTCCCGTTGCATTTACATTGGCCGGCGTGGCCCTGATTTTTGCCGGCGTTGGCATGCTGACCGGGCATTTCGACCCGGTGTTTCTGGAAGCCTTTCCCAACCGAATTTTCGGCATCATGACCAACGAGACTCTGATCGCGGTTCCGGTCTTCGTGTTCATGGGTGTCATGCTGGAGCGATCAAAACTCGCGGACCAGCTGTTGCGGTCACTGGCACAGTTGATGCGGGGTACCCCCGGCGGCCTGGGAATGGCTGTTGTCATCGTGGGCGCCATGATGGCGGCCAGTACCGGAATCGTAGGTGCAACCGTAGTCACCATGGGACTGATTTCGCTGCCAACCATGTTAAACAAGGGATACAGTGCTGAAATTTCCACCGGCACCATTTGCGCCGCCGGCACACTGGGACAGATCATTCCGCCTTCGATCGTCCTGGTCATGCTGGCGGACGTGCTCTCGAACGCCTATCAGCAGGCACAACTCCGGATGGGAAATTTCAGTCCCGAAACTGTTTCCGTCGGCGAGTTATTTGCCGGCGCCCTGGTTCCCGGGTTGCTGCTGGTCATGGCCTACCTGCTTTATATCGGCGTCCTGGCCAGGGTGCGACCTGCCCTGATGCCACCTGATGACGTATCGGGCGATGAAAAAGTCAGCATCGGGCGCCTCCTGTTACTCGCTTCCGGGCCCCTGGCGCTGATCATCGCCGTGCTGGGCTCCATTTTGATGGGTATTGCCACCCCGACCGAGGCGGCAGCCGTGGGCGCCATGGGCGCCATTTTGCTGGCATTGATCAGCAGGCAGCTGACCCTGGAAGCTCTCAGGGACGTGGTGTTCCGGACAACGCGAGTGACGGCGATGGTGTTCATGATCCTGCTTGGCGCATCTTTGTTCAGCCTTGTATTCAGAGGTTTTGGCGGTGACGAAATGATCGCTGATTTTCTGACGGCCCTGCCGGGCGGCGTGGTCACGGCGATGGTGCTGGTCATGCTGGTCATGTTCCTGCTGGGGTTCGTTCTCGATTTCATCGAGATCACTTTCGTCGTGGTTCCGATCGTTGGGCCGGTGCTGATGGCCATGGGCCTGAACCCGATCTGGCTGGGTGTCATGATCGCGTTGAACCTGCAGACTTCTTTTCTGACGCCACCGTTTGGCTTTTCCCTGTTTTACCTGCGTGGCGTGAGCCCTGACTCGGTACCGACGTCGGCGATTTACCGCGGTGTTGTTCCGTTTATCGCTATTCAGGTGCTGGTGCTGATCCTGCTGGCGTTTTGGCCGAAATTGGTCACCTGGTTACCGGGAGTCGTTTATCCCGGCTGAGGCGAGGCGGCGCAACGCTACTCAAAATCAATAAACAGTGTCAGTCGCAAGTGGAGATCGCTTTTGGGGCGATACCCTTCATCGTTTTTATCGTAGTGCGTATAAACTATGTTGGGTGTCACGAAAAAATGCGGGCTGGCGTGGAATTCGACTCCGGTAAACAGCGTTGTTGCTCGCGCCGTAGGGTCATAGGGCAGGTAGGAAATATTATTCGCCCTGGGACTCGGTTCAAAAAGCCGGTCAACCCGGCCAATCAACGTGACCTTCTCCGCCACCCGGTTCCTGATGAAAGTTGATGCCAGTTCAAGCGGACGATCGTCCTGCCGATCCTGGTTGGAGTACTGGATGCCCCAGGCGAAAGTCTCGGTCTGGTAGCCGGCAAAGCCCTGGATTGTAGTGCGGTCTCTGGGCCCTGAAATACCTTCGTAGTCCAGGTAAAAATCCAGAATCCAGTTGTCTGCAGGTTTCCAGCTGATGGCGCCCATCCATTTTTGCTTATCATCCGATTCGCTGCCGATATTGACTTTGGTAGCCATCATGAAACGGTAGGCGAGTGTACCGGATTCGTTCAGCGGACCCTTCAGAGACAGGCCAGTGTCGCGGCTGGGCACACCCTGCAGGTCCATCGGAGTGCGGGCCAGGTAACGGGCCCCCCAGATAGACTCGATCAGGTCAAAGGTTGGTGTGGGAGATAAGCCCAGCAGTAACCGCTGTCGTCCAATATTCCAGCCCAGGTACAAATCCTTGAAACTGACTTGAAAGTCATAGGTTTCGAATTCACCGGATTGGTTGAGCTCGAACCGCATGCGGCCGAAGGCGTTTTTGGTGAATCTGCCATCAAAAGTCAGGTAACCTCGCCGCAGAACCGCACCAACGGCGCCGTCCCCTGCCTCGCTATGATTGCTGGGAACGGCATACAGGTCCCCGAACAGCAGCCCGCCAGCACTCAGGTCGGGGAATGGCTGCTCCTGGGCACCCACGCCGTTTATCGAAAACAACGGTGCAAGTATCAGCCACCATTTCATCGAAACTCGCAACCTGGGCTAACGCCGATTGACAAAGTACTGCGAGCTGATTTCAGTCCAGGGTCTCACCTGCTGCATGTAGGCCTTCATCGAGTCCCAGACTTTTCCGGACAGTTCATCCGAGGCTGCCTGCTCCTCGATAACTTCCAGTGACACACGCTTGAGCTCAGCGAGCACATCATCCGGAAACGGCCGTAAATCGACCTGGTGCTCCTCGATCAATTGGCGCAGGGCTTCACCATTTTTCGCCTCGAAATTCGCCAGCATATCCATGTTGGACGCTTTGCAGGCAACGGTGACGATGGCCTGGAGGTCTGCTGGAAGTGCATTGAACGCTTCTGCATTAATCGTCGCCTCCAGGGCCGTGCCGGGTTCATGCCAGCCGGGGTAGTAATAGTATTGGGCTGCCCGGAACAGGCCGAATGCGAGGTCGTTCATGGGCCCGACCCATTCGGTGGCGTCGATCTGGCCATTCTGCAGCGCAGTGAACAGTTCAGCCCCGGGAATGTTGACCGGTGTGCCTCCAACGCGTTTTAGCACTTCACCACCGAATCCGGGAATCCGCATTTTCAAACCTTTGAGGTCTTCGACACTGTTAATTTCCTTGTTGAACCAACCGCCCATCTGAGTACCGGAATTCCCGATCGGGAAAGGGATGATTCCATAAGGTTCATACACTTCGTGATAGAGCTCCATTCCTCCGCCGTAGTAATACCAGCCGTTCAGTTCGCTGGCAGTCATGGCAAAGGGAACCCCTGAAAAAAATGCAGTGGCTGGAATCTTTCCCTTCCAGTAGTAGGCGCCGCCATGCCCCATTTCAGCCGTACCGCGCTGCACGGCATCGAATACTTCAAAGGGTGGCACCAGTTCACCGCCTCCATAGACTTTTATCGTCAAGCGGCCACCGCTCATCTCGCCAATAGTCTTAGCCAGGTAGTTGGCTCCGGTGCCCAGTCCCGGAAAATCACGAGGCCAGGTGGTCACCATTTTCCATTCGATGTTTTGCTGTGATAGCGCAATGTCGCTGTCGGCACATTCGGCCGCTCCGGGGGACTTGCTGCAAGCCGTCAGCAGGCCTGCCGTTCCAGCGAGTCCTGCAACGCCTGCAGTCTTGACGAATTTTCTTCTGTCCATGGTTTTTCCACTCCAAGATTAATGAAATCGAACAGTTCACGGTCTGCGAGCTGAGAGGGCGACACATGCGCGATCGCCCTGAAAATATTTTCTATCCGGCCAGGGTGCTGCTTTTTCCATCCAGTGAGCATTTCCTTGATGGCCTGCCGCTGGAGGTTGGGTTGTGAGCCGCAGAGGTCGCAGGGGATGATGGGAAAATTCCGAAATTCGGCGTAATGGGCGATATCCTGCTCCGTGCAGTAGGCAAGCGGCCTGATCACTACATGATGTCCGTCGTCCGACAACAGTTTTGGCGGCATGGCTTTAATGCGCCCGCCATGAAACAGGTTGAGGAACAGAGTTTCGATGATGTCGTCGCGATGGTGGCCCAGTGCGATCCGGTTTATTCCATTTTCCCGCGCAAACCGGTACAGGGCGCCCCTGCGCATGCGGGAACACAGACCGCAGGTGGTTTTGCCTTCCGGAACCACGCGTTTAACCACGCTGTAGGTGTCCTGCTCGATGACATGAAAGGGGATTCCCATGTCCCTGGCGTATTGAGGAAGCACTGCCTCTGGAAAGCCGGGTTGCTTCTGATCGAGATTAACCGCCATCAGTTCGAATGACACCGGCGCTCGCTTTTGCAACTCGATCAGGATATCCAGCAGAGTGAACGAATCCTTGCCGCCGGAAAGGCAGACCATCACGCGATCACCTTCGCCGATCATGTTGAAATCGCCGATCGCCCGGCCCGTGTTTCTTTGCAGCCGTTTCTGCAGCTTGTTGAACGAATGCTGTTCTTTTCCTTTATTCATCCGCGCATTTTACGTCAATTCTGTACTATCCTTGTAACGTGACCATCAACAGTAACGATCCAGGCGAAATAGCCCACCTCGTGGCCGAGCTCAGGGAAGAACATCGTGACCTCGACGAGGCCATCATGCGCTTGTCTGAAGACCCCAGCGTGGATCAGTTGCGTGTGCGACGAATGAAGAAACGAAAGTTGAAACTTAAAGACTGGATCGCCTACCTGGAATCCAGGCTTATTCCTGATCTGGATGCCTGAGCACCTGGGGCGCCACCCGCATGATTCCATGACGGATTTCTTCGCTCAGAATAAAATTGGCGTCCTTGCTGATTTGCTGGATCCGTTCATTGAACTCCAGTTTTTCTTCGTCATTGGTCGTCAGAACGCCCTGTTCGCGTAACAGGGCGATGAATTGCCTGAACATCTGGCGGTCTGAAAATTCCGGCGCCGCGAATTCGTTGAGCTGGGACATTCTCTGGGCCGTGAGAAAACACAACCGTTCGAGTTCACTGCGGGTCAGGGTTCCCGAGCCATTTTTGTCCAGGATGGCCAGCGTGATGTAATAGCGCTCGAATGTCTGCAGAAGCGTATGCCCCATCACTCGCAGTTGCAGCTCCTTCTGCCCTCCGCCTTTCGGTCTCACCAGGATGTCCCCGTCTTTTTTGACGGAGAGCAATTTTTCGCTCAGAAGCCAGCTGATGTGGTCATCGACAGCCTGCAGGAACCCTTCTTCTTCCCAGGGCAGGAACAACTCTGCTTTCAGGAACGGAAAGATCGACAGCGCAATACGCTGCAATTGTTCCCTGGCAATCGAGGGCTTGTTCAGGAAACAGCTGGCAACCAGCGATGGAACCGCCACCAGGTGCGCGACGTTGTTGCGGAAGTATGTGAGCAGAATCGAGTGATTCGGAACGATGGCAATGATGTCACCCAGCGGGTGTTCCTTGATTTCGATGGCGCCCAGTTCAACACCATACTCTATGATCTCGCTGGCGGATTTTTCAGTGTAGGTAATGCGCTCGGAGTACCGGCAGGTGCCCAGCAGCTTAAGATACAGATCCAGCTGATCCAGCAGTTCCTGGCGGCCCATGGCAAGCTTGCGCGTGGTGAGCAGGATGACTGCAAGAAGATTGATGGCGTTGACATGCGTGGCTTCGTTCATGCCAGTCATGATTTGCTGACCAAGCTCATCGACCAGGCCGCTCAGCCACGGAGGCCGTTTGTCCGGGTCAGCGGTGTTGTCACGCCAGTCCGGATCGTAGCGGTTGAGCAAATCATCGAGGAAAATGGGTTTGGCAAAACTGACATGTACTTTGCCGTAACGTTGCTTGAGCACGCCAAAGACCTTGAACAGGTCACCGAGCGATTCTGATTTCTTTTTCTGCCCCGACAACTCCGCGGTGTAACTGGCTCCTTCCACCAGCCGTTCATAACCCACATAAATGGGCTGGAACATAACCGGCCTGATCGGGGCGCCGAGGTAACTGCGAACGGTCATGGACAGCATTCCGCCCTTGGGCTGCAACAGGCGGCCGGTCCGGCTACGCGTTCCCTCGACAAAGTACTCGAGGGCGGTTCCGTTGGACAGAATTCTGGCCAGGTATTCATGAAAAACCGCAGAGTAAAGTTTTTGCGAGCGAAAACTCCGGCGAAGAAAAAATGCACCGCCCTTGCGCAGAAACCGCCCGAGGACTGGCAGGTTCAGATTGATGCCCGCAGCGACGTGTGGCGGCACCAGGCCATTGTGATAAATGAAATAGGAGACCAGCAGGTAGTCGATGTGGCTGCGGTGACACGGTACATAGATAATTTCGTAGTTCGGAGCCTGCTCCTGGAACTGGCGGAAATGCTGCAGTTCGACGCCGTCGTATATCCTGTTCCAGAACCAGGTCAGGGCGAAAGATGCGACACGCACAAAGGCATAGGAATAGTTGGCGGCGATTTCAAATGCATATTTTCGCCCCTGCTTCCAGGCCTTGTATTCGCTGATTTTTTCCTTGCGGGCCTGTTCTTCGATCGCTTCCCTGACAGGAGGACTGCGCAGGACCGAGTCTATCACCGTGCGCCGGTGAGACAGGTCCGGGCCGATGGCCGCACTTCGTACACGTCGAAAATGTACCCGTAAAATCCGCGAAACCTTGCGCAGGCTGCGAGCCGGGCCCAGGTCTTCGTCAGCCAGTTCCCGCAATGAGATCGGGGTGCTGAACTGGACCAGCGTGTGCCGACCATTGACCAGCGAGTTCAGAAACCGCCAGATACGGCCCCCGATGTCCCAGGATTCGGTGAAAAAGATTTTTGCCAGGCCGGTTTCCTTGTCGGGGGCGCGACCAATAAGTACAGTTGTCGGAACCAGCTGGATATCATCAACCTGTTTTTCACAAACACGTTCCACCAGCCCTTTCAGGGTTTCAGAATGACTGCGCACTTCGCTGCGACGGATGATCAACCCTTTCTTGCGGCGAAGGGCGAGGTAGGAGCGCGGTTCACTGATATTACCCGTCTGCATCGGCCAGAGTGGACGGGGAAGGCCCAGGTTCTCACAGGCCCGATCCAGGATCAGCAGTGATGACAGGGCGTAGGAATCAATGATGTAGTAAATGGGTTTGTCCTGCGACAGTTGCAGGTCTTCAAAAGGCTGGGGCAGGGTCTTGGCTTTGACCCACAGGTGCAATACGGCCCTGAGAAACAGGAACCAGCGCAATTTCAACCGGGCAAAGAAACCGATGTTTGGAGTGTTGGCATGCATCCGGGATATTCCAGCGGCCTCTTAAAGGTCTTCAGCTGTCCATTCTAATGCATACGCGCAAAAAAAATCCGGGCTGGTAGTGTACCCGCCCGGAAATCCGGCAGAGCCGGAGAGGATCGTAAAAACTTTTTAAGCGATAGTTTTTATATTGTTCCCCAAGCTGTTTTCATTCATTATTATGTAGTTACGGGCGTATCGTAATCTACAAGATTAGCTTTTGCAAGTGGTATTTTTGATTCACTCTGAGCCCCCACGGGAGTAGGGCCTGGTTACTTCAGGACTGAGGCTATCTGCTCCTGAATAGTCTCGGCTGCGGTGCGAGGGTCGGCCGCATCCCGGATTGGGCGGCCGACCACGAGGTAATCGGCGCCTGTTTCGATGGCGCGGGCGGGCGTCGCGACTCTCTGTTGATCGTCTTCCACCGGCGCTTCATCGTTGAATATCGGACGGATACCAGGGCACACCGTGATCAGGGCGTGGTCCACCGACGCGCGCAGTGCAGGAACTTCCAGGCCGGAGGACACCACGCCGTCACAACCCAGCTCGAGTGCACGCCGAGCCCGGGAAAGCACCAGCGTGTGTGCATCGCATTTGAAACCCAGGTCATCGAGGTCGCCCTGGTCCAGGCTGGTCAGCGCCGTAACCGCGAGAATCTGCATATCTCCCTTGGCATCTGCCGCGGCTTTGAGCATGCCGTCGTTGCCGTGCACCGTGCAGAAATCCACCTGGTGCCTGGCCAGCTGCCGGACAGCGGACGCGACCGTGGCGGGGATGTCAAAAAGCTTCAGGTCGGCAAAAATCTTCTTGCCGTTGTCGCGGAGCTCACACGCGAGGTCAAAATAGTGTCCGGACAGAAAAAACTCCAGGCCCAGTTTGTAGAATTCCACCGAGTCTCCCAGGGTATCGACCAGTTGCCGGGCACGGTCCAGGTCCGGCACGTCGAGTGCAAAAATCAGGCGCTCGCGCGCAGGGATACCGGTTTTGATCGGTGAGTCAGGTGTCTGGTTCATGAGTTTTTTTCGTCCGCAGAGTCGTCGTGTTCGATGATGAAATCCCGGATAGTTTTAGCTATTTTCGCGGGGACGTCCATATGAAAATGGTGGTGACCTTCCAGCGATTCATGGATGCCGTGTGCCATCGCGCTCCGGCGTTTCTGCATCTTTTCCCGGGAGGCCCAGGGTGAATCCGGCGTGGCCGTGAATGTCAGTACAGGTGCGGTGATATGGCTGACCAGGTCCAGTGCCTGCTCATCGGTCATGACCAGCGATGATACCCAGTTCAGAGCCGGATCGCTGCGCCATTCGTAACAGGCGCCCACTTTCCTTGAGCCACGCTCGCAGATCAGCCGGGCGGCATTTTCCGTCATGCCGGAGACCTGTCGGCGAGCCTTGACCATCTCCTCGATGGATTCGAAGCACCGGGCCTGGCGGGTCCCGCGCCTGTTCCTGGCCAGGCTGCGCCTGAGCCTGTCGGTGGTGGTTTCAGCATCGACTGAAACCGGCCCCAATGTATCCAGCAGCACCATGCTGCGAACCCGATCAGGGGCGCCGGCAGCATAGGCGGCAGAGATAGCTGCACCGAGGGAATGACCGAGCAGATGGCAGTCTGACCAGCCCAGTGCGTCAAGCACCGCGTCGACGTTGAACAGGTAGTCCATGAAGTGATATCTGCCGGAAGGGTGCCGGTGTTCAGAATGACCGTGTCCCGGCAGATCAAGCGCCAGCAAATCCAGCGGTTCGAGATGGGGAGCCAGCGGTATGAACGAAGCGGCATTGTCGAGCCAGCCATGAAGGCACAGGACACGCGGACCGCCGGGTGAGCGCCAGTGCAGGCCGGTCAACAGGCCCTGGCTGGTTTCAAGTGTTGACTCTTCAGCGTGCCTGGAGGTTGGCATAGGCAAGCACCAGCCACTTGGCTCCGGCATCCATAAAATTAACGTGGACCCGTGTATGTTCGCCGGACCCTTCGAACGCCATCACAGCGCCTTCGCCAAACTTGGGATGGACCACCGCCTGGCCCAGTTGGAAAGGCCAATCGCTGGCTCCGATGCTGTTGATGGCTGAGGGCCGAGCCGATACCCAGGGTTGACGGCTTGAGGTCCTCGGGCGTATTTCTTCCAGGTACTCGGCGGGGATCTCGTCGATGAACCGCGAGGGGCGGCAGAAATTTTCTGAACCATGCATGCGCCGGACTTCGGCGTAACAGAGAACCAAATGCTCCCGCGCACGGGTCATACCTACGTAACACAGCCTGCGTTCTTCTTCGAGACGTCCTGCGGCGTCCTCCACCGAACGCTGGTGTGGAAACAGTCCGTCCTCCATACCGACCATGAACACGAGGGGAAACTCCAGCCCCTTGGCGGAATGAAGCGTCATCAGCTGGACGCAGTCGTCCCAGCTTTCGCCCTGTTTTTCGCCGGCTTCAAGGGCGGCATGGCTGAGAAAAGATTGCAATTCATTCAGGCCGGCATCCGCGTCTTCCTGGGGCAGGACAAAGGCATCGGCTGCGTTGACCAGTTCCCTGAGATTCTCAAATCGCGTCTCCATGCGCTCATGAGGCTCTTTTTCGTAATGGGCGGCAAGGTTACTGTCGTCGATGACGCCCTGCATCTGGTTGCCCAGCGACCAGTCCTTCATTCGCTCCCGCATGTCCTCGACCAGGCGGACAAAGGCGGAAACGGCGGTTCCGGCCCGGGTGGCGAACTTTCCCTGCGACAGGCATTCATTGGCCGCCTGCCAGAGTGTCAGTCCGCTTTCACGAGCCTGCAGCCGTATCAGGGACACGGTTTTCTCACCGATGGCCCGCGCAGGTTTATTGATGACCCGTTCCAGTGCGGCATCGTCGTTCGGATTGAGCGTTAAGCGCAGGTAAGCCAGTGCGTCTTTAACCTCGGTCCGTTCGAAAAAGCGCTGGCCGCCGTAAACGCGATAAGGAATGTTTTCGCGTAACAGGTATTCCTCGAATAACCTGGATTGCGCCGTCGTACGGTAAAGGATGGCAGCGTCATCGGCCCTTCTGCCGCTGTCCAGCCACTGTTTCAGCTGATCAATGACGAAGCGCGCCTCGTCCTGTTCATTGAACGCGGTGTAAAGCTGGATCAACTTGCCGCTGTCGTCAGCTGTCCACAGGTTCTTGCCCATGCGGGACTGGTTATGAGCGATCAGCGCGTTTGCCGCATCGAGAATATTGCCTGTGGACCGGTAATTCTGTTCCAGGCGAACGGTGAGGACGTCCGGGAAGTCCTTACCGAACAGCTGAACATTCTCCACCCGGGCGCCTCGCCAGCCGTAGATCGACTGGTCATCATCACCGACGACGAACACGCGCCCCGTGTTGCCGGCCAGCATTCTGATCCAGGCGTACTGGATGGCATTGGTGTCCTGGAACTCGTCCACCAGCAGGTGACCCAGGCGCTTGCGGTAGTGGTTCAGAAGTTCGGGTTGGTCCAGCCACAGTTCGTGGGCCCGCAACAGCAACTCGGCAAAATCAACCAGTCCTCCCCGATTGCAGTAATCCTGGTAGAGCCGGTAGATATGCACCCAGGTAGAAGTGACCGGGTGATCGAGGTGTTCGATATGCTGCGGCCTTTCCCCTTCGTCCTTGCGGGCATTGATAAACCACTGGGCCTGGCGGGCGGGCCAGTGCGCTTCATCCATTCCCTCGTCACGTATGATCCGGCGCAACAGACGTTGCTGGTCTTCCGAGTCGAGGATCTGGAACTGTTCAGGCAATCCTGCTTCTTTCCAGTGCATTCTGAGCAGACGGTGGGCAATGCCGTGGAAGGTGCCGATCCAGAGAGGGCGTGTGGAAACCTGTAGCAGCTTGCCGGTGCGCTCGCGCATTTCGCCTGCTGCCTTGTTGGTAAATGTGACCGCCAGGACGCCCAGTGGGGAAACGTGATCAACCTGGATCAGCCAGGCCAGGCGGTGCACCAGCACCCGTGTCTTGCCGCTTCCGGCTCCCGCCAGGACCAGTACATGCCCATCCCGCGCAGTCACGGCTTCCCGCTGGGCTTCGTTCAGTTCGTCCAGCAGGTGGGATACATCCATTAAAGAGTCTTGCTTCCCTGTTCCCGGTTGATTGCGCGGTAACCGATGTCTTTGCGGAGATAGGCTCCTTCCCAGGTGATTTCCCGGCACGCCCGGTAGGCTTCCGCCTGGGCTTGTGTGACGGTATCGCCCAAAGCACAGACGCACAGAACGCGTCCGCCCGAAGTGACGATGCCATCTTCGCTTAACGCGGTACCTGCGTGGAATACTTTTACGTGGGGATCAAAATCATGATCGAGACCACGAATTGGGAAGCCTTTGCCATACGGGCCCGGGTAACCTCCGGCAGCCATCACAACGCCCAGACAGGCGCGTGGATCCCAGGACGCATGCAGCTGGTCCAGTTGCCCCCTGACCGCTGCCAGGCAAAGCCCGGTGAGGTCTGATTCGAGCCGCATCAGCACCGGCTGTGTTTCCGGGTCGCCGAAACGCACGTTGTACTCGAGGACTTTCAGCTCACCGGCCGGTGAAATCATCAGGCCGGCATAGAGAAATCCGGTGAACGGGGAACCATCTGCGGCCATCCCTTCGATGGTGGGCCGAATGACTTCTTCCATCGCCCGCTGATGCATGGCTGCATCAACGACCGGTGCCGGGGAATAGGCGCCCATGCCGCCGGTGTTCGGACCTGTGTCGCCATCGCCCATCGCCTTGTGGTCTTGCGACGTTGCCAGCGGAAGAATATTCCTGCCGTCGGCCATGACGATAAAGCTCGCTTCTTCGCCTTCCAGAAATTCTTCGATGACCACGCGGTGGCCCGCATCTCCAAAGGCATTGCCGGCCAGCATATCCAGGACTGCGGCTTCAGCCTGCGTTGTGGTTTCTGCGATGATGACGCCTTTTCCGGCGGCAAGACCATCTGCTTTCACGACGATGGGTGCGCCCTGGCTGCGGATAAATTCAACGGCGGGTTCAACTTCCGTGAACTTGCCATAAGCCGCGGTCGGGATGCCGTGACGGGACATGAAATCTTTGGCGAAAGACTTGGAGCCTTCCAATTGGGCAGCCGCTGCGCTGGGTCCAAAACACGCCAGTCCCGCTGCACTGAACCGGTCAACGATACCGTTTACGAGGGGATCCTCAGGGCCGACAATCGTCAAATCGATGCCCTGTTCCCGGGCAAAACCCAGTAAACCGTCCAGGTCGTTGACGGAAATGGGGATGTTTTCCACGCCAGGCTCGGTAGCAGTCCCCGCATTACCCGGAGCCACGAATACTTTTTCCACGTTGATGGATTTAACCGCTTGCCAGGCAAGCGCATGTTCGCGTCCACCACTGCCAACGACGAGTACTTTCATCATCAGTGCCTGAAGTGTCTTATGCCGGTGAATACCATGGCCATGCCATGTTCGTCAGCGGCAGCGATGATCTCATCATCCCGCATCGACCCTCCTGGCTGGATGACTGCTGAAATCCCGGCCTCTGCAGCGGTATCAATCCCGTCCCGGAATGGAAAAAATGCATCGGATGCCATTACCGCACCGCGGATGGGCAGACCGGCGTCTTCTGCTTTCCACCGTCCTATTCGGGCAGAGTCCACGCGGCTCATCTGGCCGGCACCGATGCCTACCGTCCGTCCGCCTGATACGTAAACGATCGCGTTGGACTTGACCATTCTCGCCACTTTCCAGGCAAACATCAGGTCTTGCCATTGCTGCTCGTCGGGTTGCCGCTTGGATACCACGCGACAATCTTCCCGGGCCAGCAGTTTCAGATCTGACGTCTGGATCAACAGGCCGCTCCCGATCCGCTTGGATTCCATTTGCGGCACTGGCTTGCCGCCCGGAATTTCCAGTACGCGGACGTTTTGCTTGGCCTTCAAAACCGCGAGGGCTTCCTGGCTGTAAGAAGGGGCAATCAACACTTCCAGGAACTGCCGGTCGATGATGCTGGACGCGGTGTCTGCATCGAGCGGGCGGTTGAATGCGATGATGCCGCCAAAAGCTGATGTGGGGTCTGTTGCGAAGGCCAGGTCATAAGCCTGCGTCAGTTCTTTCGCAATGGCGACTCCGCAGGGATTGGCGTGCTTGATAATGGCGCAAGCCATTTCGTCATACTGCCTGACACATTCCCAGGCCGCGTCGGCATCAGAGATATTATTGTACGAAAGCTCTTTGCCCTGGTGTTGTTTTGCACTCGCCAGGCTGCCCTGTGCCGGGTAGAGGTCTCGGTACCAGGCGGCCTGCTGGTGTGGATTCTCGCCGTAACGCAGGTCAGACACCTTGGTGAAACACGGGTTGTTCTGTCCAGGAAACTGAGCAGGTTCACCGTCACCGGTCCGGGCGGACAGGTAGTTGCTGATGGCATCATCGTATTGTGCGACCCGGTTGAATGCGGCCACAGCCAGCTCATAGCGGGTTTTGCGGTCCAGCTTGCCGTTACCTGATTTAAGCCTGGCCAGCACGGTTTCATATTGCTCCGGGCTGGTTACTACTGCAACGGCGTCAAAATTCTTGGCCGCCGAGCGGACCATGGCTGGGCCGCCGATGTCGATGTTCTCTATCGCGTCTTCGAATTGGCAATCCGCCTGGCGGGTCACGGCTTCAAACGGATACAGGTTGATGACCGCCATGTCGATGCGCGGGATGTTCTGGTCTGCCATGACGGCGTCATCGTCGCCCCTGCGCCCGAGCAAGCCGCCATGCACCTTCGGATGCAGCGTTTTCACACGCCCCCCCATGATCTCCGGGGAGCCTGTGTAATCGGAGACTTCGGTAACGGATAATCCTGCATCTGCCAGTGCCCTTGCCGTGCCGCCCGTACTCAGTAGTCCAAACCCGAGTTCAGCCAGCTGGCTTGCGAATTCGATGATGCCGGTTTTGTCCGAGACGCTGATCAGCGCCGTGGCTTTCGGAGAATCAATGCTGGTGTTCATGGTCCCTGTCAGTATTTTCCATTTCTTACCGGAATGTCGTAACGGTGCAGTTTGCTACGCAGCGTGTTGCGGGTCATCCCCAGGATTCTTGCGGTCCTGGATTGATTACCCTGCGTATACCGCAGAACTTCTTCAATAAGGGGAGGCTCCACCTGTGCCATCAACGTCAGGTACAGGCACTCAGGTTGCGAATGACCCATGTCTTCGAGGTAGCGCCGGACGGCTTCTTGCACGTTCTGTCTCAGGGGGGTCGGAAGGTCCACTTCTTTGGCGGACTTTCTTGCGTTTTCCGTGGGCATAATTAGAGTTTTTCGACCTTTTTTGTTGATCTGAACGGGAACCTGTAACCCTACCACATTGGCCGGGCGTTGCGTCAGCTTTGTCAGGCTTTTTTAGAGGAATTTCAGCTCGAATCCAACCGCTTCCCGGCCAGGGTCGGAAAGTTCCAGGACCAGTGGCAGATAGGCCTGGGGTGTCATGCCGCTATTCCCGGATGCGTCCTCTGCAAGATAGTCAGCGGGATGAAACAAAACACGGCTGACCGGCTGTCCGGAAGCATCCAGCAGGATAACCTCCAGGTCCGGGTACGGTTGGGCAGTGGGGGCCCTGTTGACGATGGTTGCTGTCAATTGCAGAGTGTCGGCCCTGACCGGGTGGCTCCTCAGCTCTCTGCTTACCATGTGTATTTGCGAAAGGTCTCGAAACTCCGTTGCAGCAGGGGGTTCCTGCAAGCCGAACCGGCTGGCCGCGGACTGCACAACGGGCAGTTCCAAAAGGGGTGTATCAAAATAATCAGCCAGCTGATAACCGATCGCTACGGTAATGACCACGGCCATCGTGATCCAGGCTATGCGGGTGATGGGCGCCTTGCCGCCAGCGGGCTCGATTTCAGCGGGTTCATCTTCACCGGTGCGCGAAGCCTTTGCGCTGGCCAGGTCTATGGACAAGCCAAGGTCGGGAATGGGTCCGGTGGCGGCCGGCCGGGCGCCTGCATCGGGCCATTCATCGAACAACGCTTCCAGGGCATTTCCCGTTTTTTTACATTTCCCACAGCGAAATTTGCCGCCTGCTGTCGCCAACAGGCTGGCATTGACCGGGTGGACGGTATGGCAGCCTTTGCAACGCGTATACATATTCAGCTATCCGTGGAATCCTCGGCCCACTCCTCCTCGAGAAAGCGATATCGGTCGAGCTGTTTCTGAAACTCTGCCCTGATATCTTTCTCGCGCAGATCAAGGAGCCCAATGGCCTGTTGGTTTCTTGCGAGCTTCTCCTGGAGATCATCGACCACTGCAGACGTAGTCTCAGGCACTTGCTGGCCGGCTCTTTGCTTATTTGCCGCTTCACGGATTTCACCCCGATAGGATTGCTCCATGCTGTCCCGTGTCGTTTCGAGCAGGCGACGGTCATAGGCAAGTTGCTTGATTTCAACATTCATCGCATCTTTGATTTCCTGCTCTGAGCTGTAGCGGAGCATCAGGAAGTTGTCCATGCGCCTTTGCATTTCGGCATCGGAATAGAGCTGTTTGGGGCGTTGCAAACCTGAACTGTCCCTGGGCAGTTCCTTTACTTGCTCTTCTTCGGGAATTTCTTTCGGAGGGGGAGGCGTCAGGGTCAGATCTTCATCGGTGACGATACCGCGTTCGTTCAGCACATCGTGTCCCTTATCCTTGAAGTCCGGCGGCAGGGATTCGCTGTAGTGCACTTCTCCTTTTTCATCGACCCAGCGATAGACTTCAGCAGCATTTGAGCCGGTTGCCAGGACCAGGCTGCTTATGAAAAGGACGGTGGTAAGTGTTCTAGGCTTGAGTTCCATAACGTTCCCTGTAACTTTGAATGGCATCGAGGTCGATATTGTTCATGGATTTCATTTCCAGGTAGCGGACGAGGTCATCCAGCCCCGCTATTGCTGTGCACGGAATGCCATATTCCCTGTTGACCTCCTGTGCGGCGGACAGTTCACCCGTACCGCGCTCCTGGCGGTCGAGCGCAATCGCAATTCCAGCCGTCTCGGCGCCAGCCTGCTGGATGATGGAAATGGATTCCCGGACTGAAGTTCCGGCAGAAATAACGTCGTCCACCACCAGGACCTTGCCGCTGAGCGGAGCACCCACGATGGTGCCGCCTTCGCCATGATCCTTGGGTTCCTTGCGGTTGAACGCATAGGGTACGTTACGCCCCTGGTATTCGTTCAACGCCACTGCTGTTGCGGCTGCCAGCGGGATACCTTTGTAGGCCGGTCCGAATAACATGTCGAACCCGATACCCGAATAGGTGATGGCGTCGGCGTAACAGCGCGCCAGTTCACCCAGGGAAGCGCCGTCGTCAAAACCACCGGCGTTGAAGAAATACGGACTGATGCGACCGGACTTGAGGGTGAACTCGCCAAAACCCAGGTTGCCCTTGCGCAGGGCGAGCTCAAAAAATTTGCTTTTGTAGTCTCTCACAACAGAATCCTTTCTATAGATGGCCCAGTATGCCAAAAAAGCGGCTAGGAATAAAAAGATGACGCCCCATGACCATGTCGTTTTGATATGCTGGCGCGCAAAATAGCTTACCCTCCAGGAGCATATCAGGGATGCGGATCATCACTCTTAACGCAAATGGCATTCGCGCTGCCGCCCGCAAGGGTTTCTTCGAATGGATGCACAAGCAGAATGCCGACGTGATCTGTATCCAGGAAACCAAGGCACAACATGACCAATTGAAGGACCGGCACTTTTTTCCGCCCGGTTACCATGTCTATTACCACGATGCGCTGAAGAAAGGGTACAGCGGCGTGGCGATTTACAGCCGCTATCAACCCACACGTGTCCACTACGGCCTGGGCTGGGACGTAATGGACAGCGAGGGCCGCTGGCTGCAGGCGGATTTTGGGGACCTTTCTGTCGTTTCACTCTACCTGCCGTCGGGTTCGTCAAAAGAAGAGCGGCAACAGGTGAAGTACCAGTGCATGGATTTTCTGCAACCCCGCCTGGCGCAATCGGCAAAGGAAGGCCGTCATCACGTGATTTGCGGTGACTGGAATATTGCCCACAAGAACATTGACATCAAGAACTGGCGGGGTAACCAGAAGAATTCGGGTTTCCTGCCCGAAGAACGAGCCTGGATGGATGAACTTTTCGGTGATGTGGGAATGGCGGATGCGTTCCGGGCTGTGGATGAGCGCGAAGAGCAATACACCTGGTGGTCCAACCGGGGCCAGGCCTGGGCCAACAACACGGGGTGGCGAATTGACTACCAGGTAACGACCCCGGCGCTGGCTGGAAAAGCCACCCGCGTAGAAATCTACAAGGAAGAGCGCTTTTCTGATCATGCGCCATTGATCATGGACTACGATTATGAGCCGTCTACCGGTGGCTGAGCAGGCACAGGGGGCGCAACACCGCGACTGGAAGGAGATCCTGCTCAACCGCAGGATGTTGACCTGCGTCTTCCTCGGCTTCACGTCCGGTATGCCGCTGTGGGTGTTGATTTCGCTGGTTCCCGCCTGGTTGCGCAAGGAAGGAATCGACCTCGCGACCATCGGCCTTTTCAGCCTTGCCACCTTGCCTTACACCTGGAAATTCCTCTGGTCGCCGTTGATGGACCGCTTCAAGCTACCGTTCCTGGGACGCCGTCGCGGCTGGGCGCTGCTGACGCAACTGGCCCTGCTGGTCACCATCGCATGCATGGGCCTGGTCGACGTGCAGGAATCTCTGACCACCATCCTGGTGCTGGTGTTCCTGGTCTCGGTGTTTTCTGCCAGCCAGGACATCGTGATCGACGCGTACCGCCGCGAGTTGCTGGATGATGATGAACTCGGCACCGGGACGTCCATTCACATCAACGCCTACCGCCTGTCGGCGCTGGTGCCGGGTTCGCTGGCGCTGATCCTGGCTGATGGCATGGGTTGGAGTACAGCGTTCGGCGTGACCTCCGCTTTCATGCTGGTCGGCATCGTGATGACGCTGGTGATCCGCGAGGTCAGTGACGACGCCCTGGCGCCGCACACGCTGCGCGAGGCGGTGATCGAGCCTTTCCGAGAGTTCTTCGGCCGCGATGGACTGGGTCCGGCTTTTGCCATCCTGGCATTCATCCTGCTGTACAAACTGGGCGACAACATGGCGGTGGCGCTGGCCACGCCGTTCTACATCGACATGGGTTTCAGCCTGACCGAGATCGGTACTATTGCAAAGTTTTCCGCGCTGTGGGCCTCCATCGCAGGATCGATCCTGGCCGGCATCATCATGCTCAAGTTCAGCATCAACAAGTCCCTTTGGGTATTCGGCTTCGTGCAGATGACGACGATACTGGGATTCGTCTGGCTAAGTACGGTGGGCCACAGTCCACTGGGCCTGTTTATGGTAGTCAGCGGCGAATACCTCGGCGTGGGCATGGGCACGGTCGGCCTGACCGCTTACCTGGCGCGCGAGACCAGCCGCGCGTTCACCGCAACGCAGTTCGCGCTGTTCTCCAGCATCGTGGTCATCCCGCGAACCTTCGCCAACGCTACCACCGGTTTCCTGATCGAAGCCATGGGCTACACCAGCTTTTTCCTGCTATGCGCCGCGTTGGCCATTCCCGGAATGCTGATGTTGTTCAAAGTGGCGCCCTGGAGTAAGAGGTAAACTGCCGGCGTGGGGCTCTGACCGGCTCCAGCTTTTTGGTGGCACAAAAATGCACCCAGATGCAGGCGGTGTCGCAGAATGTGTCAGATTGATGACCAGTCCGCTTCATCAACTTCCCGGATCTGGCGCTCCATAGTAATTTTCCACTGGCCGTTCATCTTTACCAGCAAGGCTTCGAACGCCACCAGCGACACTTGCTCGGTGCCCGAGGAATCTGTCAGAACGTATCGAAAAATCCCGGATTCGAATGAAGTTTCATCGTTGTCCTGGCGATGCCTGAACTTGAATGAAACCTCTGCTTTAGAACCCTCTTCCTGCATTTTTCCCATGTCTTCACCCCAACGGCTGAGCACGTTTTCTATGGGATACGTTTCACTTTTGGTAACCAGAACGGCGTCCGGATGATAAACCTCTGCCATGCCAACTATGTCGTTTTCCACCACGGTTTGGGAAATCCGGCCCCACACGGATTTATCTATTTCAGCAGAAACCGGGTCGTTGGCGAAGCCACTTATCGAGGCGATCATGCAGAACAGGGTGATAAATACTCTTGTGGTATTCATTTTGGAATTTCTCCTTGTGCTGATTTGTTCTCCTTCCTCCTGATCTACACTGAACCCAAAATCTCACTGGGCCTGGTAAATCCCATGGTAAAGAGTCCAGATTCCGATCAGGATGAACCCGCTGCCAGCGACGATGGACATCATTTTTACGTTGATGACCTGGGCCAGCAGCGCCCCGGCGGCGACGCCGATCGCGCTGGTCAACACCAGGGCTGAAGCCGAACCGAAGAAGACGGTCCATTTACTGACCTCCTTATCGGCCGCGAACAGCATGGTCACCAGCTGAGTCTTGTCCGCCATTTCGGCGATGAAAACGCTGACAAATACGGTAGCGAGTATTTTCCATTCCATGGTGGGAAACCCTTCAGCCGGACATCGACTGGCGTATGAGGTGGTAGTAATAGCCGATCGCTTCGAAATAGGATTCCGTGGCGACGCGTTCGTCAATGCCGTGAACGTAACCGATGGTGCCCGGATCAATCCTCAGCATCATGAAGCGGTATACATTGGGTGACACGGTATAGAAATACTTGGCATCGGTACCGCCGCGAACCATGTATGGCGCCACCAGTATGTTTTCGTCCATGCCCCGGATGGTCTTTGAAATCAGCTGGTATCCGCGGGAGTCGGTGGGTGAGACCGGGGAGGGGTCGGTGCCGTATTCGGAAGTCACTTCCACCCGTTCATCATCGATCAACCCGATCACGCGCTCCATGACCGATTCGCTCGTTTCACCGGGCAGTATCCGGAAATTGATCACCGCGGTGGCCCGGGTTGGCAGGATATTGGACTTGGGACTGCCGCTGACCATGGTGGCGGCCGTGGTTGTGCGCAGGCCGGCGGCATCATCCTTGCTTTGCAGCATGAGCCGCTCGACCAGTGGAGAGAACAGCCACAGATTGCTCATGGCCAGGCGTTTGCCAAACGGCATTTCCACGCCCAGGATTTCGAAGGTCGGATAAAAGTAATCCAGTCGGGCAGGGAAGGGATTGTCTTCCACTTTGACGATGGCCCGGCTCAGGATGCCCACCGCGGTCTGTTCCGGGGGCTGTGATGAATGCCCGCCGGGTGCATTTACAGTCAGCACGAGATTGACATAGCCTTTTTCCGATACGCCAATAATAGCGACAGGCCGATCGATGTCGGGAATCATGCCTTCCAGCACGACACCACCTTCATCCATCACGTAGTCGAACGTGATGCCTTCGGACTGGAAATATTCTGCGACCCTGGCAGCTCCGTCCTTGCCGCCGACTTCTTCATCGTGGCCGAAGGCGAAATAGATCGAACGGCGGGGCTGTTCGTTTTCTGACAGCAACAGTTCCATCGCCTCCATCAGCGCGATTACGGTGAACTTGTCATCGACACTGCCACGCCCCCAGATGATGCCGTCATCGACCACGCCGTCAAAAGGCGGGTGAGTCCACTCGGGGCGAGTGATCTCCTCGATCGGAACGACGTCCATGTGACCCATGAACAAGACGGGTTGCAAAGAGGCATCTGAACCCTGCAAGTGATAAACGAGGCTGTAGTCATTGACCAGGGTTTTCGATGTTTTTTCATGGATCAGCGGGTATGCCGATTCAAGATAATCATGGAAATCCCGGAAGGCTCCGGCATCGAAATTATCGCGGTCGTCATATGAAATGGTCGGAAAAGTAAGGGCGCGGGAAAATCGCTGAACAGCCCGCTGTTTATCAAGATCGATTTCACCCATCCCTGCAGCCGGTTCCAGCTGTTGGTCTTTGTAGGTCGTTTCTGCGCGGTAAACAAGGACAGCGGCGAGAACCGCTGTGATGACAAAGATAGTCAGGAAAATTTTCTTCATGTTTGACCAAATGTGGGTGCATCACCGGCAAGGTACTCTGCCTCTTCAGGTGTATTTTTCCGATTCAGAACCCGGTTGCGGTGAGGGAAACGCCCGAATCGGGCAATGATGTCACGGTGTTGCCTGGCGTATGGGAGAACGCCCTCCCGGTAAGTCGAGGGTACTGGATTCTCCATAGCGAGACGTTCATACAGAGCCACTCCAGCCTCCTGAGCCTGTAAATCTTCGGCATGCTGCAAAGGCATGTACAGGAAAACCCGATGAACGGGGTTCAGCGCCAGGTCGTCGCCGGTGTGGGCTGCCGCCAGGCAAAGCGCTGCGGTGTAACTGTCATGAGCGAAAGCCTGCGGGGTTCCCCTGAACAAGTTTCGAGGAAGTTGGTCCAGGGCCAGGATCAATGCCAGGCGCCCTTCGGGCTGCTCAAGCCAGCGGTAACACTGTCCGCTGGCGCACCGCTCGACCAGCTCGCCAAAACGGCTTTTCAGCATGGCGTCGCGCTCCGGGTCGACGGTAAACCACCACTTCATGCGCTCGGGCAGCCTGGAAGGGTCGTCCGGTGATTCTCCGAACCACGTGTCCAGAAGATCGGACCATGGCCGGCCCGCGTTCAATGCATCTCCCTGGCTTCAAAACCAAACGGCAGGAGCGCCAGCCGGGTCATTTTCAGGTGCTGGGCCGCCAGCGGCAGGCCGATGATGGTAAGTGCAAAAATCAGGGCCATCACCAGGTGAAAAACCGCCAGTTCGAGGCCGGGCAGGATGATCCAGATGATGTTCATGATGACGGCCAGTGCGCCGCTCGGAGGTTCTTTCTCCCTTATTTCCTGCCCGAAAGGCATCAGCGCGAGACCAGCGAGCTTGAAGCACTGGATGCCAAAAGGGATGCCGATGATCGTGATACACAACAGCAGGCCGCCGAATAAGTAAGCGATGACAACAATAAAACCGCCAAAAATCAACCAGATGACATTCAATAATAAATTCATGGGAGAGGGCCCTGCGAGGTTACGCGAGATGTCAGTGCGAATACATTCTATCCATGCCGGAAGATCTTTCCCAATAATACCGGTTCTTTTGCGCCGGTGATGCTCCACGTATGCTGTAAACGATGAGCCAACCGTTCCCGCGCCAGCCATGCAAACAGGATGCCTTCGATCCAGTCGGGATCCAGGCCGAGAAAGGTTGTGGAGGCAACGGGAATATCAGGCAGGTGGGCTTGCAGGCGTTGCAGCAAATATTCGTTGTGCGTGCCGCCACCGCAAACCAGAACATCGCCGGGGGCGAATGGCAGGATCGAGTTGGCCAGGGAGACGGCGGTCAGTTCGGCCAGCGTTGCCTGGACATCGGCGGGGTCAATGTCCGATTGGCGCAGTCGGCTGTCGAGCCAGGCTGAGTTGAAATACTCGACACCAGTGCTCTTGGGCGGTTGTTTCGTGAAGTAAGGGTCTGCCAGCAGGCATTCCAGCAAATCTGCCGAAGCGTGGCCGCTTGCCGCCCAGCGGCCACCACGATCGAAGGGCTCCTTGCACCGCGCCTGGATCCAGCCGTCCATCAGGCAGTTGGCTGGGCCCGTGTCAAAACCTGAAATGCTTCCTGAAGATTCGATGACCGAGATGTTGGCGATTCCGCCCAGGTTGATCACTATTCGCGTGGTCTGTCCCGATTCCGGCGCCTGCTGGAACAGCGCATGGTGCAATAGAGGAGCGAGCGGAGCCCCCTGGCCGCCGGCTTCCATGTCCGCCCGCCGGAAGTCACCGACCGTCGTGATGCCGGTTTGAGCCGCGATGCGGGCCGGATCGCCCAACTGGATGGTTTCCGGTTCAGCGCTGTCGGGGTCGTGCCAGACGGTTTGCCCGTGAGAGCCAATGGCGCTGACAACGCCGGCATCGATTCCATTGCGGTTTAACAGCGATTGAGCAGACCGGGCGAAATGATCGGCCAGCAGCCGGTCCAGGTGCTTCATGTCTTCCGCCGGGGGTCGCGTGCCTGTCTCGATCAGTTTCTGCAGGGCACGGGCCAGCGCGGGTGCATAGGGTATGCAGTCAGCGGCAAGAATCTCAGGGCGGTCGTGTTCAAATCTCACCAGCACCACGTCGGCACCGTCACGGCTGGTGCCGGAGATCATGCCGATGAACAGCTCTGGATTCACTCCCTGCTCGCGTAAAGTGACGCAGATTCCAGGCGGCTCAAATGCGTTAGCATGGGTGCGGCTTTCGATTGAAAGGCCGTCAATCGCCCCCCTTTCAGTGGCTCAACCTTGGGCAGGGGAACGGTCCGCGGGTTGCGGTGAACGCCATTGACCAGGAATTCATAGTGCAGATGCGGGCCGGTGGCCAGCCCGGTGGAGCCGACGTAGCCGATGGTCTGACCCTGTTTTACCCGCTGGCCCTTTTTCACAGCGCGGTTGGTGAAATGCAGGTACTTGGTTTCGATGCTGTTGGCATGTTTGACGAATACATGGTGCCCATTAGCCCTGGAATAAGCCGACCGGGTCACGGTACCTTCACCCGCCGCGAACACAGGCGTGCCGCGCGGGGCATAGTAGTCGATGCCATTGTGCGGACGGACCCTCTTTAATACCGGGTGCATGCGCCTGGGATTGAATCCGGAACTGATGTACGAAAAGTTGAGCGGTGCACGCAAGAACGCTTTGCGCATGTTGCGGCCGTCCGGGGCAAAATATCCGGCTACGTCATCGTCTTCGAAGTAGATTGCCTGGAAGCGCTCGCCCTGGTTGATGAAGGTGGCCGCGAGAATGTCGCCATGTCTCAGAAACTCACCATCCCGGTAGAGTTTTTCATACACCATCATGAAACGGTCGCCCTTGCGAATATCGAGGATGAAATCGATGTCCCAGCCGAAAATATTGGCCAGCTTCATGATCATCGCATCGCTCAGACCGGCTTGTTTGCCCGCGAGGAATAATGACGACTGGATGATGCCCTCTGCCTCGGCGACTTCCGAGTAAATCTCACGCCCCTGTACTTCAACACTTAACGTACCGCCATCCTGTCTTACGATCAGGTAGCGCTCCTCGTCCAGGGCATAGCGCATCTGCTGCAGCTCACCGGCATCATCCATCCTGAATTCGAAGAGGTCGCCAGGGCGGATTTTCTTCAGGCCCTTCGTTTCTGCATTGAGCGCCATGATCCGGTGTAGCAGGGAAACGGGAATTTTCTGTTGTCGGAATATCGAATCCAGGGTCTGTCCCCGCCGGACTTTCACCGGGATCCAGTCCTCTTCGACTGGAACGGCCAGGACACCGGCTGTTTCGTCCTCTTCGCCGGGAACAGCATCCGCGGGATTTTCTCTTGGCGGCAGGGAGAGATCGATGATTTCAGGCTTGAGCACCCGGTCAGATTGCTCTTCGGATTCGAGCATCCCCAGAACCAGTCCAGTCAGAATCAGCGTGATACCGAATATGAACAGTTTTCTGCGGGTCAGCCAGTGATTATCATCGTGCAGACTCTGATGTATTTTTTTTATAAAGCCCGGCATATCCATGACGACTTAAGACCACGCATTCCTCTGCTGGTTCAGGCGTGCCTACCATACTTACCGGCCGCAACTGGGTCAATCTTTGTTGTAAAATGCCCAATTCGCTTTTTGGAAATTGGCATGACAGATTCAGACCCTGGGTTGGACCTCATCGCGAGAGGTACCGACGAGATCACGAAAACGGAAGAACTCGAGCAACGATTGAAGCTCGGCAGGCCTTTACGGGTCAAAGTGGGTTTCGACCCAACAGCGCCCGATTTACATATCGGACATACCGTGATCATCAACAAGATGCGCCAGTTTCAGGACCTCGGGCACGAAGTCATTTTCCTGATTGGTGACTTCACCGGACTGATCGGCGATCCAACGGGCAAGAACGTCACTCGCAAACCTCTGAGCCCCGAACAGGTCAAAGAAAATGCTGAAACGTATGCCAGCCAGGTATTCAAGATCCTCGATCCTGAAAAGACCGAGATCCGTTTCAACTCGGAATGGCTCAACCAATTGGGCTCAGATGGAATGGTCAGGCTGGCCGCGACCTACACCGTTGCCCGTATGCTTGAGCGGGAAGACTTCAAGAATCGTTTCAAGAACAATCAGCCCATTGCCATTCACGAATTTCTCTATCCGCTGGCCCAGGGTTATGACTCCGTCATGCTCAAATGTGACATCGAAATGGGCGGCACAGATCAGAAATTCAATCTGCATGTTGGCCGCCAGTTGCAACAGCATTATGGCCAGGAACCACAGATCATCATTACCCTGCCGTTGCTCGAAGGTCTTGATGGCGTGCAGAAAATGTCGAAATCGCTGAATAATTACGTCGGTATCACGGAATCACCTGACGAAATGTTTGGCAAGTTGATGTCCATTTCCGATGAATTGATGTGGCGCTACTTCGATTTGCTGAGTTTCCGCAGCAACCAGGAATTGTCCGATTTGAGGGCGGATATGACGGGTGGCCGCAACCCGCGCGATATCAAGTTCCTGTTGTGTGAAGAGCTCATTGAGCGCTTCCATTCCCGGGAAGCGGCTGTCGCGGCGAGAGAGGCGTTCATTTCGCGCTTCCAACAGGGGCAGATGCCTGATGACATGCCCGAGAAAACACTGGAAACAGCAGGCGAGGGTATCGGAATTGCCGCGGCACTGAGTCAGTGCGGACTGACCAGCAGCAATTCAGAAGCGTTTCGCATGATTCAGCAGGGCGGAGTCAAGATCGACGGCGAGAAAATCAGCGACCGGACATTGCGGCTTGATCCTGGTTTCTCCGGTATTTTGCAGGTTGGAAAACGCAAGTTCTGCAAGACCAGTGTCGCGTGAACAGTCTCGCCGATATCGACTGGAACCTATGGAAGGCCAGGGATCCCGCGACGCTGGTTTTTGTATTTCGCGACGATGAGATCCTGCTGATCAACAAGAAAACCGGTCTCGGCAAAGGCAAAGTGAATGGTCCCGGCGGCAAAGTAGATCCCGGCGAAACACCGGAAGTTGCAGCCATCAGGGAGTGCAAGGAAGAGCTGGATATCACGGTCAGCAACCTCGAGTATTGCGGTGAGCACCGCTTCCAGTTCGTCGATGGCTATTCGATCCATGTCTGGGTTTACAGGACGCGCGATTTCGAGGGCACGCCCACCGAGTCCCGCGAAGCCGCACCCTTGTGGACCCCCCTGGACCAGATACCGTTTGAACTGATGTGGGAAGATGACAAACACTGGCTGCCCATGCTGGTCAGGGGTGAACGTTTTCAGACCCGCTGGATATTCGATGGTGACAATATGGTCGATTATGTCATCGAGCCGGACGGAAAGATTGAAGCCTGGGGCGACATCCGGTCGCCCGGGATAATGGAGTAAATAATGAGATTGAATACGACAATAGCCTTCGCCGCCGCGTGCATGCTGACTGTGACATCGGCAACGGCTGTAGATCAAAAACCTGACCTCGACACTTCTGCGCACATGATTGCGCAAAAGTACATGCTGGTGGATACGCACATTGATGTGCCTTATCGCCTGGAGGAGGAGTGGTCCGACGTCACCGTGAAGACGGAAGACGGAGATTTTGATTATGAGCGCGCGCGCAAGGGCGGACTGAACGTTCCGTTCATGTCCATCTACACTCCGGCCGAATCCGAGGAGAGCGGCGAAGCCTATGAGCTGGCGAACCGCCTGATTGACCGGGTTGAGGGACTCGTTGGCCGGGCGCCGAAGAAGTTCGCGATAGTAAAAACGCCGAAACAGGCCGAAAAGGCCATGCAATCGGGACTGATGGGCCTGGCCATGGGCATGGAGAACGGGTCTCCGCTCGAAGGCAAGCTGGCTAACGTCGAATTCTTCGCGAACCGTGGAATCAGTTACATCACACTGACCCACGCCCTGAGCAACCATATCTCGGATTCTTCCTATGATGAGGAGCGGCAATGGAACGGGCTCAGTCCGTTTGGCAAGGAACTGGTGGCGGAAATGAACCGTCAGGGTGTCATGATCGACATTTCCCACGTGTCGGACGAGGCGTTCTGGCAAGTACTGGAGTTGTCAAAAGTACCGGTGATTGCTTCGCACTCCTCAGCCCGCGCTTTCACGCCAGACTGGGAGCGCAACATGAGCGACGAAATGATCAAGGCGATGGCCGCAAAGGGTGGAGTAATCCAGATTAACTATGGATCCAGTTTCCTGACCCAGGAAGCTCGTGCCTGGTACGACACCATGAGCGAAGCGCAGGAAGTGTATCTGGAAGCGAACGGGTTCGAGGAAGAGAGCGAAGAAGCCGAGGCGTTCGCAGAAGCCTGGCGGGAAGACCACCCGTTTCCATTCGCGTCGATGAGCGATGTAGTGGCGAATTATCAGCATGTCATCGACCTGGTGGGCGTGAAGCATGTTGGAATCGGTTCGGACTTTGACGGAGTTGGCGACAGCTTGCCCGAGGGTATGAAAGACGTATCTGATTATCCGAACCTGGTGAAGGAATTGCTCAGGCTGGAATACTCTATCGAGGACATCGCAGCAATCATGGGCGGCAACCTGATGCGGGTCTGGCAGGCTGCCGAGACCTATTCCCAGGAAGCGGCTGCCTCGAATGCAGGCGCGCCCTGACGCCACATTTTCCGGTTTAGCAAATACAAATGGAAGGGATCAACTTTGTCATCGTAGGTGTTTCGGCCTTCGTGGCCGCAGGGCTCACGATGTACTCGGGTTTTGGTCTCGGGACGCTGATGCTGCCGGTGTTTGCGCTGTTCTTTCCGGTGGAAATGGCAGTGGTGGCGACGGCGTTGGTGCATGGCGCCAATAATGTGTTCAAGGTTTCCCTGCTGGGCAGGCAGGCCGACCGGGAAGTGGTGCTGAAATTCGGGCTGACAGCGATTATTGCAGCCATTTTTGGAGCGATGGCGCTGGCCTGGGTGTCTCACCTCACTGCCAGCATGAGCGTGGAAGTGAATGAGCAGGTCGTATCCGAAGTCACCCCGGTAAAACTGATCATCGGGATACTGATGATCGGTTTCGCCCTGTTTGAGTTGCTGCCAAAATTCCGGAACCTGGAGTTCGATCGCAAATACCTCCCACTGGGCGGCCTGCTATCAGGCTTCTTTGGGGGATTTTCTGGCCACCAGGGCGCGCTGCGTTCGGCCTTCCTCGCCAAGTCGGGCCTGGCAACGGAACAGTTCGTCGGGAGCAATGCCGTGATTGGTTTCCTGGTCGACCTGACCCGTATCTCCGTTTATGTCGCTCTGTTCGCTGCTGCCGGCGGAGATTTTTCGGCATTCGGTGGATGGCCACTGGTTATTACCGGCTCACTGGCTGCGTTTGCGGGGGTGATGATCGGAAAACGTTACCTGCACAAAGTGACGATGAAAAGCGTGCAGACGCTGGTCGGGGTGTTGCTGTTCGGAGTAGGGTTGGCGCTGGTGCTCGGTCTTATCTGACGGAGGGTCTGTTCTCCATGACATTCGAAATCAACCGGTCTTTCTCCTGCCATAACTGTTCCATCCAGACTTCCAGTTCAGCGCGGAATGCCCGGTCCGTCCTGAAATTTCTGCCCAGCAGTTCCGGTGGTATTTCACGCAGTTCCGCCCTCACGATGATCTCCGGAATTTCACCGCTGAGTAGCTGCCAGAAAGTGGGGCCTTCACCCGTGATGCTGCTCTGCGGGTAGATGATGGTCACGTCAACCAGCGCATTGAGTTCCTCAGCCAGTGCATAGAACACCTGGCCAATGCCGCCGATCCGGGGCTGAAGCAGGTTCTGGTAAGGACTTTTTCTCTGTTCCTTCTTCTGCTTTGAAAAGCGGGTGCCTTCGGGAAAATTGGTCATCGCAACCGGGATGGTTTTGAATTTTTCGCAGGCTATGCGGGCGTTTTCCAGGTCGCGGCCCTTGAGGCCGGGCTGACTGGCGATCTTCTCCCTCGAATGCCGCTTCATGAAAGGCATATCCAGCGCCCACCAGGCGATACCCAGAAAAGGAACCCAGAATAGCTGACTCTTGATGAAAAAGCGGAAAAAGGGAAGCTTGCCGTTGAAACTGCGTTGCAGGACCAGGACATCCACCCACGACTGGTGATTGGAGCTCACCAGGTAGCAGCCTTTGTGATCGAGATTTTCCGGTACCTGGATGTCCCAGCGCGGGTTGCGGTACAAAGAGAAAATCGCATTGTTTATCGAGATCCAGAATTCGGCCAGCCGGGCCAGCACCTTCCTCATCCAGTTGCGGAAAACTTCCGTCGGGGCAAGAAATTTGCCGATGGCAAGGATGCACAAAAGCGTTGTCAGCACGATGGTGTTCAGGCTGATCGCCAGCAGCGATGTCGTAGCTTTCGCAGTTTTCAGGGCTTTCGAAAAAATGGAAATGGAAACTTACCTTGTTGATGTGATGAACAGCCGTACACCGGCTGGCTATCAATTATCTCACCGCTAAACGGCCGGGTCGAGTGATGGGGCAGATTACAGTGATATAGTATGAGTGACTTCTAACATAATGGTATGCGAGGCCATGATATGTTGCGCACTCTCCTGGTTCCGATGATTATCCCGATGATTTTCCTGGCTTCATGCTCTGGAGAAAGTGAACCACCGGCAGCGACTGCTGCACCAGCGGACAAGACCGTGCACGCTGAATCATGGCGGGAGGATCAGTTGCTGGAGGGGCAGGAGACTTACGAGGCGGCCTGTGCATCGTGCCATGACACCGGGGAGGGTGGCGCCCCGGCCATCGGTGACGCGGCAGCCTGGTCCGATCGCTCAGGGCTCTGGGTTGCTGTATTGACTGATCATGCCAAAGCCGGCTATCTCGACATGCCAGGTAAAGGCGGCCACGGTGAGCTGACTGACGAATCTGTCAGTGCTGCAGTGGAGTACATGTTGCAGAAGACTTTTCCGGAGTTGCCGAGGGACTAGCCGCTCAGCTTCCGCTCATCCAGCCCGATGCTGCGCGCGATGATTTCCTTCATGATCTCGGAGCTGCCGGCATAGATCCGGGAAACCCGGGCGTCCGTGAACATATGCGAAATCCGATATTCGCTCATGTAGCCGGCTCCGCCATGTAACTGCACGCAATCGTCCATGACATGGGATTCCAGTTCGGTCGCATGAAGCTTGGCTTCGGCAGCGAGGTCGGCACTCAAACCACCGTCAACATGCAACTGCACACACTGGTCGATGAAAGTCTGGCACACATCCAGGGCGGTTCGCATTTCGGCCATCTTGAAACGGCTGTTCTGAAAAGCGCCAATGGGCTTGCCGAAGGCTTTTCTTTCCAGGATGTAATCCATCGTGATGTCGAATGCGACCTGGGCATGGGCCACAGACTGGCAGGCGCTGATCAGCCGTTCTTCGGCCAGGAAATGCATCAGGCTATAGAAACCCCGTTCCGGATCACCCAGCACGTTTTCGGCCGGCACCCTGACGTTTTCGAAAAACAACTCGGCGGTGTCCTGGGCTTTGAGTCCCATCTTGCCGAGATTGCGGCCACGACTGAAGCCTTCCATGCCTTCCTCCACCACGAACAGTCCGATGCCATGGGGTTTGTCGGGGACGGTGCGGGCGGCTACCACGAAAGCGCCGCCATTGATGCCGTTGGAGATATAGGTCTTGGAGCCATTGAGGACCCAGTCGTCGCCGTCGCGTACTGCGCGTGATTTCATCCCGGCCAGGTCGCTGCCTGCCCCGGGTTCAGTCATTGCAACGCCAAGGATGGTCTCGCCACTGATGCACCGGGGCAGCAGGCGTTGTTTCAGCGCTTCACTGCCGAGGTGGCCGATGTAGGGGCCAACCAGGCGACTGTGAAGGGTCAGGAACAGGCCCAGGTCACCGTGACGAATGGTTTCCTCGATCAGTATCTGCTCGAATCGAAAGTCTTCGATGCCCATACCGCCATAGGCCTCATCAGCCCACATGCAGAGCAGGCCCTGCTCGCCGGCCTTGCGAAATGCATCCTTGTCACAGATGCCCTGTTCACGCCAGCGTTCGACCTGCGGTGCAATCTCCGCCTGCATGAACTTACGCACCGAATCGCGGAACATCTCGTGGTCTTCATCGAAAATCATTCGTTTCATGGTCATTTCCTAGCTATAAAACGGCTGGTCATTCTCCGCCCGTTCGCGCAGCCAGTCCGAGACTGCGAACCGTTCGCCAAAGGCTTCTCTCATACGATCACATTCGGCGACAAACTGCCTGATCCCCAGCGTATCGATGTAGGAGAGAGTGCCGCCTGTGTATGGCGGGAATCCCCATCCAAAGATCGAGCCGATGTCGCCGTCTTCGGCGTGAGTGATCACGCCTTCCTCTACGCAACGCGCCGTTTCCAGTGCCTGGATGGTCAACAGGCGATTCTTCAGCTCATCAATGTCAGGCTGGTTTTCATTGACGGGAAAATGCTCGCTCAAGCCGGGCCACAGGTGCTTGGTGGCATCTTCGGGGTATGCGTAAAAGCCCTTGCCAAAGCGTTTACCTTTGCGATCCAGTTTTTCCACCATGGTCTGGATCGCTTCCTGGCTGGCATCCGCAGGATAGTCCTGCCCCAGCGCGGCCGCCGTTTCACGGCCAATTTTGTGAGCCAGTTCCAGCGTGACCTCGTCCGTTACGGCCAGTGGTCCGACCGGCATGCCGGCCATTTTTGCTGCATTTTCAATCAACGCCGGCTTGACGCCCTCAGCCAGCATCATGATGCCTTCGGCTGTGAACGTGCTGAATACCCGGCTGGTATAGAAACCACGGCTGTCATTCACAACTATCGGTGTTTTGCGGATTTGTTGAATATAGTCCAGGCTACGGGCGATAGCCTCATCGTTGGTCTTTTCGCCGAGAATGATTTCTACCAGCGGCATCTTGTCGACCGGCGAGAAAAAGTGCAGCCCGATAAATTGTTCGGGGCGCAGAGACGCTTCGGCCAGTCCGGTAATCGGCAGAGTGGACGTGTTGCTGGCGAAGATGCAGTTTTCCGGAACCACTGCCTCAGTCATGGCTGTGACCTTGGCCTTCAGGTCCTTGCTCTCGAATACGGCCTCGATCACCAGGTCACAACCCTGGAGATCGTGGTAGCTGGTCGTTGGCGTGATCAGGTTGAGGAGGACGGCCGCTTTTTCAGGTGTTGAACGGCCGCGCTCAATGGCCTTGTTCAACAATCCCTCGGAATAGGCTTTGCCTTTCTCGGCATTCTCCTGTGAGGTGTCCAGAAGCACCACTTCCATGCCGGCTTTTGCCGAGACGTAAGCGATACCTGCGCCCATCATGCCCGCACCGAGAACCGCCAGTTTTCTGACCCTGGATTTTTCGATGCCTTCCGGCCGCCGGGCCAGCTTGTCGGCTTTGCCCTTGTTGACGAACAGGCTGCGCATCATGTTTCGCGCGACCGGTCCGGCAAGTAAGGAGCCAAAATACTGTGATTCGATTTTCAGGCCGTCGTCAAACGAGGTCGCACAACCTTCGAACATGGCGGACTGGGCCGCGATGGGGGCAGGGTAGTTGTGCTTTGTATTCTTGGCCACCAGGGCATTGCCGACCATAAAGGTCTGCACGGTTCCCGGATGCGTCAACCCACCGTAGGGGATCTTGAACCCTTTCTTGTCCCAGGGCTGTTCCGGATCGCCTTTTTCCAGTACCCACTGTCTTGCACGTTCGACCACTTCGGCCACCGGCGCAAGTTCATGGACCAGGCCGATTTCGAGGGCCTGCTCAGGCTTTTGGTTACGGCACTGCAGGATCATGGTTGCCGCATTCCGAAAGCCCACCAATCGGGGAGTTCTTTGCGTGCCGCCAGCGCCAGGCAGTAGCCCGATATTGACTTCGGGGAAGCCCAGCACAGCGCCGGTATCGTTGGCGAGTACCCGGTAGTGACCCGCCAGGCAGACTTCCAGCCCCCCGCCCAGCGCAAGGCCGTTAATGGCAATAGCCACCGGCTTGCCGCAGGTTTCGATTTGCCTGAGTGTCCGGTTCAGCTCATAGCTGAATTCTGCGGCTTCCTTGTGCGACATGCCGCGATCATATGCGGTAACCATGTCCTTGATATCGGCACCGGCTATAAAAGCTTTTTTGCCGGAGGTGATAACGATACCCTTGACGGCGTCGTCGTCAGCGGCACGCCTGGTCTCGGTTTCCAGGTCTTCCATCAGTTCCGGCGTCAGCACGTTCATGGACTTGCCGGGAAGATCAATGGTTAAAAGCGCAATGCCATCCTGGTCGACGGCGTATTGAATGGTGTTGTTCATCTGTAGGGTCCTTTTATACGCGTTCGATAATGGTGGCAGTGCCCATGCCGGCACCGATGCAAAGGGTGACGAGACCGGTTTCCAGGTCGCGCCGCTCCATTTCGTCCAACAGGATGCCCAGCACAATGGCGCCGGTGGCGCCGAGTGGGTGTCCCATGGCGATAGCGCCCCCATTCACGTTGATCTTATCGTGTGGCACTTCGAGCAATTTCATGAACAGGAGTACAACCGAAGCAAAGGCTTCGTTGAGTTCCCACAGGTCGATATCTGACGGGGTCATGCCGGCCAGCTTCAGCGCCTTGCGGGAGGCGGGGGCAGGGCCTGTCAGCATAATCGTGGGTTCACTGCCGACGGATGCAAAAGAACGGATTCGCGCTCGGGGCTTCAGCCCCATGATGTCACCGGCTTCCGCGCTGCCAACCAGGACAGCGGCGGCGCCATCAACAATACCGCTGGAGTTGCCGGCCGTGTGCACGTGGTCAATGGCTTCAATTTCCGGATACTTCTGAATAACGACGTCGTCAAAGCCCGCCTGGTCACCCATCATGGCGAAGGCCGGTTTAAGGCCGGCGAGGCTTTCCATGCTGGCATCTCCGCGGACGGTTTCATCGTGATCGAGGGCGATGTCGCCCACATGGTCCCTGATAGGCAGTACCGACTTGCTGAAATAGCCATTTGCCCAGGCATGGGCAGCACGACGCTGGCTTTCTACCGCATAGGCATCAGCATCCTCGCGGGTGAAGCCATGCAGCGTGGCGATCAGGTCCGCGCCAATACCCTGCGGGGCGAAATAGCTGTGGTACGCCGTTTGCGGATCAATAGCCATCGCGCCGCCGTCCGATCCCATCGGAACCCGGGACATGCACTCCACTCCGCCACCGACGGCGGCCTGGGACTGACCGGACATAACTTGCGAGGCGGCAGCGTTCACGGCTTCCAGGGCCGATGCGCAGAAACGGTTGATTTGCTTGCCGGGCACGCTTTCGGCGTAGTCGGCGTTGATAGCCGCAACACGGGCAATATTGGCGCCCTGTTCGCCGACCGGGGCAACGCAACCCAGGATCACGTCATCGAGGATTGAAGTATCCAGCTCATTTCGGTCGCGCAGGGCGGCCAGCACCTGGGTAGTCAGGTTCATCGGTGTAATCGGGTTCAGGCCACCGCCTTGCTTGCCGCGGCCCCTGGGCGACCTGATATGGTCATAGATAAAAGCTTCGGTCATCTTCTTTCCTCTTGTTTGGTGGTGCTTACAAGGCGCACCATGTTGTGTTTGAAATCTTCGTAGGCTGCGGCGAGGTCGAAGTCGGGGCTCACCAGCCACTGGCTGTTGACGCCGATCAGGCCGCCGTAAAACTGTTCCGCAACGCGTTTGGCATCGATGTTCTGCCGGATCTCGCCCGCTTGCTGACCACCGCGCACCCAGCCGGCAACCGACTCGCGCTGGATACGCATGAACTCTGCGACGTTGGGCTTGAACTCGGAGGAGGGGTCGAGAGCCGCGCCCCACAGAATATTCTGTGCCCGGATGTATTCAGGATGTGCCAGTGCATGGGCAAGGTGTGCGTCGATGGCGGTCGTCATCGCCTGCAAACCGGTTTTCCCCTTCAGTTTGCTGACGAGTTCGTCATTCCATGCCGCTGAAACCCGTTTCAGCACAGTCCGGAACAGCCCGGCCTTCGATCCGAAATGGTGGGTAGCCAGTCCTCGGCTGTAACCGGCGGTTTCACCAATGGCGACCAGCGTGGTTCCCTGGATACCGGCAGTGTTGAGCAGTTCTATGGCAGCGCGCACCATTCTCGATTCTGCCATAGCGGTCCGTTCCGCCTGGGTACGGGGCTGCGGGGGCTGGCTCTTGGTATCGACGTGTTTCGGCATTCAATCAAGATACTTGTTAGCGGCAAGCAAGTTTATCAGTTATACCCATCCTGCTGTCAAGGCGCAGGCCCGGGGCGGGCCTAAACCAGGTCTTTGATCAGGGCTTCGCGCGTCTGTTGCGGGACATCCGTTGTGTAAGGGTAGCCGGCATGATCGGTGCCAAAAACCAAACTTGCACCATCGCGCAATGCGGTGATCATTGCGTCATCCAGTTCAAAACGCATGAAGTGCACGGCCGAGGTTTTTTCCTCGGTAGAGCGCTCCAGGTCTTCGTTGGATATGGCAAAAACCTTGTCATGGCCTTCGACGCGCAGCCAGACCAGGTGCTCAATACCTACCAGTTGGGCGAGACGCTCGCGGCGCAGGCCGACATCTTTGAACTCCAGCATGGCGGTGCACTTGAGGTTGCTGCCATCGGGGATCAACGGGTTGTAAGCAGAGAGTTCCTCTTCGATGCCATCGGCCTCGAAAATTTTCTCGATCCGCAACATTTCCTGGACCTGGTACTGAACAGTCAGCCGGTCTTCGAAATAGAGTGACAGGTTCTCGCCGATAGTGACACGGCGATCTTTCTTGTGCTCCAGCACACTGGCCCGGAACCGGGCGCGTTGTTCAGAGTACTGTTCGAGGGAGTAAAGATCCTCCCGGCTTAAATGGCTCATGGGTCAGATTCCGTATGCTTTTCTAAGCAATGTCAAAGGGTTGGTTTCATCATTCTTCAGATCGAGCTTGTTCGCGATCTGGTCTGCGGCCATCGGGCAGTCGGAGACCAGGTAATCCGGTTCCATCTTGCTGGCCCGGTTCACCACCGGGCGGGCAATTTTCTGTGATTTCTCATAGGTGCCTGCACGCACGCCATAAGTACCGTCGTGCCCCGAACAACGCTCGATCATCTCGACCTGCGTATCCGGCACCAGGGCCAGCACATCACGGGTCTTGGGGCCGATGTTCTGAACCCGCTGGTGGCAGGGCACCTGCCAGACGACCTTGCCCAGCGGTTGTTTGAATTCGGTGTTCAGCAGCCCGGCCTTGTGGCGGTGAACCAGGTACTCGAACGGGTCATAGATGTGCTGTTTGACCTTCTGCACGTCCGGATCATCCGGGTACATCAGCGGCAGTTCCTGCTTGAACATCAGCACACAGGAGGGGATGCCGGCAACGATATCCCAGCCGTCATCGATCAGACGGACGAGTTCGGGGATATTGGTGCGCCGGTATTTGTCGACCGTTTCCAGGTCGCCCTGTTCCAGCTTGGGCATGCCGCAGCATTCTTCCTTGTCGGTCAGGCGCACCGGGATGCCGTTATGCTCGAATACCCGGATCAGGTCCTGGCCGATGTCGGGTGTGTTCACGTTGCAGTAACAGGTGGCAAACAGGACTACCTTGCCGGTGGTGGGGCCGGCTTCCTTAACCACGGCCTGTGCCGGTTGATGTCCTTTCTCGCGCCGGCGCAGTGTTTTCGAGTGAAACTCCGGCAGGTGGGCCTCCGGGTGAAGGTCCATAACCTTTGCCATCACCTTGCGCACGCCCTTATTGCGGTTGGAGGCATTGATCACACCGCTGACGACGGGCAGGCTGCCTACAGCGCCCTGGATCTTGGTGTTGCTGATCAGCTTGTGGCTGAGCTTGCGCTCACCTTTCTTGAACTGGACGGCCTTGGCGCGAAGCATGACATGCGGGAAATCGAGGTTCCATTCATGAGGCGGAACATAGGGGCACTTGGTCTGGTAACACAGGTCGCACATGAAGCACTGGTCTACCACTTTCCAGTAGTCTTCTTTCGCGACACCATCTACTTCGAAGGTGTCCGACTCGTCAACCAGGTCGAACAGGGTAGGGTAGGAATCACACAAAGAGACACAGCGCCTGCAACCATGGCAGATGTCGAAGATCCGCTCCATTTCTTCAAGGAGCTTCTCCTCGTTGTAAAAATCGGGGTTGGTCCAATCAAGAGCGTGGCGTGTTGGGGCCTCGAGACTGCCTTCTCGCATGATGGTGCCTCCTGTGCCGGCAAACGCCCCGACACGTGGTTGTGCCGGGGTCTGCAGGCATGATCATAAGTTCACGCCGGAAGAGCCCGGCATGAGGGACTGGCTATCAGTCCAGCTCGTCCAGCGCTTTCTGGAAACGGTTGGCATGAGAACGCTCGGCCTTGGCCAGGGTTTCGAACCAGTCAGCAATTTCGTCGAAGCCTTCGTCGCGAGCCGTGGCGGCCATTCCCGGATACATGTCGGTGTATTCGTGGGTTTCGCCGGCAATCGCGGCTTTCAGGTTATCGGCGGTGGGGCCAATCGGCAGGCCGGTTGCCGGGTCGCCTGCCTCTTCCAGATATTCCAGGTGGCCGTGTGCATGACCGGTTTCACCTTCGGCGGTGGAGCGGAAAACGGTGGAGACGTCGTTGTAACCTTCAACATCGGCGCGTTGTGCGAAATACAGGTAACGGCGGTTGGCCTGTGATTCACCGGCGAATGCATCTTTCAGGTTCTGTTCGGTTTGGGTGCCTTTAAGTGACATGGTGTTCCAATCTCCTTTCAATGGGTATACGGGTTCTTGCCTATCAAGAGTAGACCTCTAACCTTTATAGGTGAAATTGTATTTTCTGATAAGCATGATAGGCAGGTTCAATGACCAGGGTCAGTTCAATAACGCCGTTCTAGCGCTCGTAAATAATGAATGGCGACAGCGTCGCAACCCGGTCATAAAGGCGCCGGCCCGCTTCATTGAAATGCTGGGTCATCCAGTACACTTCGGGGCAACCTGCCTCGTCAGCTCTTGCATAGACAGCTTCGATCAGCGCCCGCCCAACGCTTTTGCCCCGTTCGGATTTATCGACAAAAAGGTCCTGCAGGTAACACACGTTTTCGATCTGCCAGCCGCTGCGGTGAAACAGGTAGTGGGCCAGGCCGATGGGCTGCGAGCCACGAAATGCGAGCAGACCCCGGTATTCATTCGCTTCACCTGAGAGCATGCGGGCGAAGCTGCTGCGGTAGATTTCTTCGGGCAGTTCAGTCTCGTAGTATTCGAGATAGAGCTTCCAGAGGCGGCGCCACTGGGTTTCGTCACTGGCTTGCAGGTGGCGGATAGTCAGTTTTTCTTCAGTCATTTTGAATTCTCCCCGGTTGGGTCAGAATCGAGTGGCTGGTTCGGTCGACTCACCAGGTCACGATAATCAGCGTATGGGGTTCCCGGTCATAGTTCATTTTCCATGGGCAACAGGCTCAGGAACCAGTCCTCGATGCGGCGCATGAACGACGGTTCGGGTTGGTGCTCCAGCATGGTCTCGTCGGACACCCAGGTCATGCGCCCGTCATCATCCAGGCGCACGTGCCAGGCATTACGCAATGAAAAGTCGGGTTCGAGCAAACGCCGCAGTTCCGCATTCAGCGATGCGCTCTCGATCATCAGCCCCATTTCGGTGTTGATCTGCAGAGATCGCGGATCGAGGTTGGCGCTGCCAATGAAGGCGCGATCGGTGTCGAACAGCAAGATCTTGGCGTGCAGGCACAGTGACTTGTCTGCGACCGGCGACTCGATATAGAGGTCACGGTCCTCCGCATCGTCGCGCACCTCATGGACCTCGACGCCCATCTCCACCAGCGCGCGGACATGGCGACGATAGGCGCTGTGCGCGGTGAGGTGGTTGTTGGAGGTGATCGAATTGGTCAGGATGCGTACGCTTACACCGCGGCCAATGGCGCGCCGGATGGCGTCTTCCAGTTCGGTGGTAGGGATCAAGTACGCCGAGACCAGCCAGACGTCTGTTATGGCGGTGTCGATCGCGTCGATCAATTGAGCACCGACCTGCACGGGCGCCTCGCGTTCATCGCCCGGCGTTTCATCAGGCGGCTTGTCGAGCAGCAGCGTGGCTGTTCCGCCGTGCGCTGCGCGGGCCAGCGCCAGCCAGTCCTCCAGCCGCTCCTGGACTGACTGTTCGATGTGTGCATCAGGCTGCAATGGGTGCATGTCGACTGACACCGGCGTTCCCGGACCGCTGCGCTGTTCCATGACAACGGAGACCGGGAATGACCAGGGATCGTTCCAGTACTCATCGTAACCGTGCGCGAGGCTCTGCACCACGGCGCCGCCGGTGATTACTTCCATGTCGCGGAAATTGTCGCTTTCGTCATAACCGAAGTAATGGTCGGCCAGGTTCCGCCCGCCGACCAGCGCGATGCGGTTGTCAATCACCATGACCTTGTTGTGCATGCGGTGGTCCAGGCGGTGAAAATCGCCGAGATTGAGGACATTGCGCAGGCCCGCTTTGCTGGAGCGACGCTGGTAGGGGTTGAAGACCTTAAGTTCGATGCCGGGATGCTGGTCAATGTCCAGCAATGCCTGGTCAGCGTCGAGGATGAAGGAATCATCCACCAGCACGCGCACGAATACGCCGCGCGCGGCTGCGTCCAGCAGGTGCTGGCGGATCAGCGCCCCGGAACCGTCGAGGTCCCAGATGAAGGTCTGCAGGTCAATGCTCTCGACGGCGCTATCGATGGCGCGCAACCGCCAGTCGAGCGCCTCGCGTCCGGTGTTGAGCAGGTGAAACCAATCGTCAGTGCGGACTGCTTCAAGCTGTTGCCATTGCATGGCCGCGGACGGCGGCGGGGTCGTTTCAACCGGGGTGTCGACGGGCTGAAGCCCGGTAGCACAGCCACCTGTGAACAGCAGCGCCGCCAGCAGTAAGGCGCTGAAAAGCGGGAGGCTGCCTCGATTTTTACCTTCACGAATTATCAAGGGGCTCCCTCGCAGGCTGATTTATCGGTTCTGTCATGGAACCTTCAGCCGCCTTCGATGGCGGCCAGCGGCACTTCGTAAACTTCTTCACCGTTAATCGTCACGATCCAGGTGTCGCCTTCCATCCGGGCCTCGGCCTCGCGGTTGGTGGCGTTGATGTAGTCCTTCATGAAGTTGATGGTGAAGGTCTCACCCAGCGGGTTCTGCACCACGATCGAGGCCTCACCGCCTTCCATGCGCAGGATCCCTGCGGGGCAGCTGCCGAACTCGGCATCGCCGGCCGCGCGGCAACGCAGGCGGGTCGTTGCGTCATACTCGTCGGTAGTGAAGGGCGCGGTCCAGTTATCTTCATCGGACTGCGGTTCCAGGGCGGCGGTATTCCAGTACACATAGATGCTCTCGTCAGGAAAACGGAAGATCAACCCCTGGTCACCGAGGCCGCTCTGCCGGTATACGCTTCGGCCTTCCTGGTCGCGAAAATTGCCCGGCGCATCGCCTACAGGCGACAGATCATGGGTCACTCCGTCCGAGCGGGTGATGGTGATGTAGCCTTGCCGCTGGGAAAAAGTGCAGGGAATCATGACGTCTGTATGGTCTTCGCCCGCCGCGTAGATATCGCAACGGGCTTCCGCTGAATCGGCCACCGCCGGTGCCGAGGCGAAAGCCGCAGCCAGGGCGAAAAGGAAAACGGATGGCTTCATATCTCAAGCTTCCTGTCGAATGGGAAAGGCGTCATTCTATAACAAGCCCGCTGCGGGAGCATGGCGGTCCCATCAGGCAGCTGATATCCGGTAGGCTGCGTAGGAAAAATAAACGACGAGCAGGACCAGACCGGCTATTTTGCCCAGACGTGCCTTACCCAGGAGAAACACCGGAATCAGGGCCGCCGCCAGTACCAGGGAGAGAGCCAGGTCCAGCAGCCCTCCTTTTGGGACCGGAATCGTCGCTGCCAGGCCGCCGGCCGGCAGGACGATCAGTGAATTGAAAATGTTGGAACCAATGATATTACCCATGGCCAGGTCAGATTCCTTGCGCCAGGCCGCGATGATGGAGGTCACGAGTTCCGGCATGCTGGTGCCCACCGCAACAACGAACAAGCCGATCAGCGTGGTTGAAATGCCAAGAGCCCCAGAAGCTGCGACGCTGGACCGAATCGTGATTTCACCACCGACAGTTAACGCGGCAAAGCCAGATATAAGGAGCAGGAAAGTCCAGCGGCTTGCAGATGCGGTTTCGGTGATGGCCGGATGTTCTTCAATCTCTGTGAATATCGGGTCTTGTTTTCGCCCGCGCAGCACATTTCGCACCGAAATGTAGAGGAAAATTCCGAAAAGCAAAAACAGGATGATTGAATCGGAACGGCCAATGGCTGGGGACGAGCCTTCCAGGACATTGTCCAGGGCCATAACCGTGATGATCATGGTAACCAGCAACAGCAAGGGAATTTCACGCTTGACCAGGTCGCCCTGGATATCGATTGCACGGAACATCGCCGCAGCTCCCAGAACCAGGGCCAGGTTGGCGATATTCGATCCAATAACGTTACCAAAGGCCAGGGCGGTTTCACCGCGGAGCGCGCCAACCAGCGTGATCACAAGCTCGGGTGCGCTGGTTCCAAACCCCACGATCGTCAAGCCGATGATCATCGGGGAGACACCGAACCGCTCGGCGATCTGCGAGGCACCGGCGACGAGCGCCGCTCCACCAACGATCAGCAACAGAATACCAAGCGGGATGCCAAGCAGTGCAAGCATAGCGTTCTATGCTGATGCTTCCGGATGATTTTAGCAAATGCAGGTCATTCGCTTGCCTGAAACAGGCGAAAATATTGGGATACTTTGCATGACCAGCTTGGCCAGGTGTTGACAAAATCCCTTCCTGGGTCAGGACAGCAATTTAGTCGAAGCCTTCGTTATAGCCTTCGACTTTTCTTTGTTGCCTCATCCAGGCTAGTCGCAAGGTCAAGCCGCTTTTGCCATTCCGGCAATTGCTGCAACGCTGGAGGTAGCTTGTTAATGAAGGCAATGGCGGAGACGGTATCGGCCCGTGCCAGGGCGAGATCCGTACCCAGGGCGAGCAGTGAAATTTCCACCGGAAATCTTTGCAGGCCGCACAGGATGACCGAAGCTGCTTCCGGCCAGTGACCTTCTCCGGCCGCGATTAACGCCATAGCCTGGTCCCGGTAAAGAGCAGGCGATGGGTTTTCCGCAAGTTCGATGGCCCGTCCGAGGTCATCCGCTGCTTCGACGGGGCGATCAAGCAACAGTAAAGCCTGAGACCGTAGCACCCGCGTCTTGACATGGCCCGGGTGATCTTCGATGTACTGGCTGAACGATGCCAGGGCAGCTTCTGGGCGATCGGTGTCCAGGTAAAGCCGGCCCTCGTAGAAAGCCAGGGCGTCAGGTAGTGGATTCATTTTCGCGGCTTCAGTGAAATCCTGCCCGGCAGCTTTGTAGTTACCATCCCGGCGATAGAGGTCACCGCGTTTCAGCAGCAGCCCAGCGTCGCCGGGCCGCTGCTCCAACTGCAGATTTAACTGCGCTATCTGGGAGAGCAATTCCGGGTGAGCGAAGGATAAAAGCGGCAGCGCCATCAGGCAAAACAGCACTGCCGCCCTGTTGAAAAGGAACTTAGAAAAAGACAGATACATCATCCGAGCAATCTGACGTGCCAGTTTCACAAATGCGGTACACATAGATTCTGCCACCTTTGTTGCCAGTCTCATCGGTGTATGCTCCGTTGGCTCCGCCGGTGGAAATTGTGTTTCCGCCCCGCACGATATCCACGGTTCCAGCGGCACCGGACCATACCAGGTCGATCCGGTGATTGCCTTTCACCTTGTAACCGGTGGCCGTCAGCAAAATAGCGGCAGAATCAGGCGTGGTTGCCGTTGCGATGTTCGACCAGATGGAGGCACCGGCGCTATTGCGTGCCCGGATTCGATAATCATAGGATGAGGCGGGGTTCGCAGACGTATCCGTGTAACTGGTACTGCCGCCGCCGGCGCTGGGAAGGCTACTCCAGGCGCCACTGTTTTTTACAGCCCGTTCGATCTCGAATGAATTTTCGTCGGTACCCGGATGCGACCACGACAATGAAACGGTGCTGCTGGTCACGCCGGTCACTTCCAGGGCGGTGGGCGCCAGCGGCGGTTCCGGTTCGGTTGCGTTGTCGCTGCGAATGTACAACTGGTCGACATACACGGTGTCCAGGTTCCTGTTACGCGCCGTGTCGTCAGTATCTTGCACACGAATGTAGACCGTGCCGCTTGCCGGAATCACGGCTGACTGGACATTCGACTGACTGGTGGTGCTCACGGTGAACAGATGATTGAAAGAGCTGTTGTCACTCGACCATTCAAAGCGGAACTGATCGCCTTCGGAAGACCCGCCGGACCAGGCATTGGCATACACCGTGATCAGGGACCCGGGCGCCACCGTGAACCGCCAGGTGTGCGACAGGTAACTGTAGCGATTGTTCTTCTTGCCACCGCTTTCACGTTCGGTGATGGACTGGAACGCGCTGTCGTCGCCATGGGTGGCGTTAAATGTCCCGCTGACTGATCCGGCCGAAGGAAGGTCCGCTTCCGCGAACCGGTCAAGCTGAGAAGGAGGTTCGGAAACCGTAACCACCATGGAAACATCATCAGTCGCCCCGTCGTCGTCGGTCACGGTAAGCGTGACCGTGAAATCACCGGCTGCCGCGTAACTGTGCGTAGGGTTCTGTGTGCTGGATGTATTGCTGTCGCCAAAATCCCAGGACCAGGTTGTGACGTTGCCGTCGCCGTCGCTGGAGGTCTCGGTGAACGTGCAATCCAGGTTGCTGCAGTCAAAGCTGAAATCAGCAGTGGGAGCGGTGTTTACAGGTGGTGTCGAAACACGGTAGGTGACCTCGAACCGCGGGCGCGCATTGTTGGTAGTCGACTCGCTGGAGTGGAAGTCAGCGCCATCAGTGGTTGCGGTATCCGAAATGATGATGCCGTAGTTAGAGGCTGAATCATTAACCCATGACTGCACCAGGGCAATGCCATCCGGATTCAGGTCAACAGTCAGACTGCCGGTTGAGCCGGCGATAACGGTGCAAACGGCATTGGCCCCGCTGTCGGAGGCGGAAGACGCGCCCGGAGCGCCCCAGGGCGTGCCGCTGGAAGCCTGGTTCCAGGTCACTTCAGATTCAGTCCAGGGCGTCAGCATCGGGTAGCAACTGTAGGAGCCGTTGCTGATATTGGTGACCCCGAGGATCATGCGCGCGGATTCGACGGTCGATCCTGCGGGAATTGAGCTGATGTCCCAACTTACCAGGGAGCTCATGTCCTGGCCGGTACCGGATGCCTCATCGCCATCTACCTGCAGGGTCGTTTCCAGGCCGTGCGCGGTGCTGGCCGAAGCCTCGCGAATATAGGCATCGGATGTACCGTCGTACCCTGGGTCAGGCGCCAGGCCGTCCTGGAAGGAAGCGGTCATGGTCTCGAAAAAGTCAAAGTTGGCCGAACTGTCCGGTTGCATGGTATTGCCTGCCAGGTCCTTAATGTTGTTGACGACCAGCGTGTAGCTGGCGCCGGATGTCATGGTGCTGGTGGTGAGCCTGACGCTTCTGTCTCCGGTCAGCAATTCAGCTGCATTAACGCTTAAACCCGCGATCGCGAAATTGGCCGGATCAGTTGCTTCGGTGCTGTTCAGTGCTTCATCGAAGTTCACAATGACGTGACTGGCGTCCTCCGCATTCGCCCAGGAGATAAGTGGAGGTTCGGAATCAGGTGTCTTGATGATAGTGAACGTGTCGAGTTCCGCGCCGGACTGGTCAAGAAAAGTTGCATCCAGGCGGTTACCCGCGAGATCGAGCACCATGGAACCGAGCGAATTCAGTGAAACGACCATGGCCGTGTGGTTCAGGCTGCCGCCGGATATTTTCCCGGAACTGCCGGCAACAGCGTAGACCGCGCCAGCATTCTGCGCCGCGACGAGGTCGGGCTTTTCATACGCGCCATCCAGGCTTTCGCGCCCAAAACCTGGATCGAGCACGTTCTCGACCGGATTCAGGGAGGATGAAACACCGTAATGCCCATCCAGTAAATAGCTGCGTTCATAGGAATGGCTGTGACCGCCCAGCACCAGGTCCACACCCCAGGCTTCCAGGATGGGCAGGGCATTCTGCCGCATGTCGATCAGGCGCCCTTCAGTGTCGGAATCATGCGACCCCTTCGTATAGGGAGGGTGGTGCCAGAAAGCAATAACCCATGGCTTGTCGTTGGAGGCCAGGTCTGCTTCCAGCCACTGCATCATTGTACCGTTGGTGGAGCGGTCCGTTTCGTAGGAATCAAGGCAGACGAAGTGGATATTGCCGTAATCGAATGAATAATAGGCTTCCGTGCCGGACGCGTATCCGCCAATTTCGGCGTTTTTCGGCAGGTTGAATATGTCGTAGTAAGGCCCGGTCTGAGTAGCCGAGTCGGCGGAATAACCGTCATGGTTGCCAAGCGTGGACCACAGTGGGAGTTGCCGCAGGATGACCGGGTAGGTATTGAATACAGCATTCTGGTATTCGGCGTCAGTACCGCTGTTGTAGGCATTGTCGCCGAGCATGATCCAGAAATCGGCAGGATCGCTGCCTGCCCAGCTTTTGTAAGCGTCGCGCACCGCGCGGGCATCCGCATTGGCCGTGCCGGAGTCGCCGATCACCCAGATCCGGGTATCTGCTGCTGCGCCGGCCAGCGGCGCAGTATGAAAGTGGTAACTGCTGTCACCAGCGGAAAAACTGCCGCTGTCACCGACTGAGTACCAGTATTGTTGCGCTGTCGCCAGCCCAGTCAGTGTTACAGCATGATCCAGGCGGGAACCGCTGACAGTAACGTTGGACGCCAGGTTACCAGCCGAAATACCGTAGTTAACAACCGAATCGGTGGCGATATCGGTGCGCCAGTGGATGGTGATGCGGTCGTTGGACTGCATTTGCAGGTAGGGCCCGCGAACGATTGTTTGAGCATACAGCGAGGCAGAAAACAGAGTGCAGAAAACAACCAGACTGACCGTCTTAGTGAGTAATTTCATTATCTTGATCCCCTTAGTATGCTTTGTATCATACCTTATTTTCGTTGAAAATCAGAGAGTCCGGGTCAGACAACTACTCTGCACCATCGACAGGTACCAGAAACCTTACCGTGGTCGGGAAACTTCAGCTAAATGATTGAGACAGAGTTATCCATGTCTAAAGTGCAGGACAGGATGGTAGTCTTCTGAGGCTGGCTAATGTTTTTCAGGGAATATTTAATGAAGCATATTTGGATATTAATCGTACTCCTGGTCCTGGGCTGCAGCAAAAGTAGTGAACAGTCCATGCCGGCCTTACCTGAATTGGAAGCCGACCGGGTATTTATGGGCGGTCAGATTTACACGGTCGACTCCGACCGATCCTGGGCCGAAGCAGTCGCGATCCGCAGCGGCAGAGTCATCGCGGTTGGGTCAAACCAGGATATTCAGGACCTGGTTGGCCCCGACACCGAAGTTACCCAGCTTCACGGACAGATGCTGATGCCGGGTTTTCATGACTCTCATGCCCACCTGCTGATCGGCGTGGCGACATCACAGGAATGTGATCTGCTTCGACTGCCCTCATTGGAGGAGATTCGATCAAAGCTGTCCAAATGTAGAACCCTGGCCGGCTTCGGCGAAGAGCAATGGGTTACAGGCGGTGGCTGGGCCGAGTGGTTGTGGCCCGACGGCAACCCGGACAAATCGTTGTTGGATGAATTCTTTCCTGCAAGGCCCGTCTACCTGGAGTCAAGCTACGGTCATTCGGCCCTGGTCAACAGCAAAGCCATGGATCTCGCCGGAATCAGCGCCGACACTGCAGACCCGGAAGACGGGATCATCATGCGTGACCCGCAGTCTGGCGAACCCAGTGGGACACTGCGTGACGGCGCCATGATGATCATCAAGGATGTCATACCGGAATCCACGATGGAACATAGAATGGAACGGGTCAAAGCGGCAATCGACCTGGCACACTCCTACGGAATCACCTCGTTGATCGAGCCAGGATTGGACTACAAACTCCTAGAGCCGATCGTCAGAATGGCAGACAAAGGTGAATTGCAGCTTCGCACCAAAGTTTCACTTTCGCCCATAGCCTGGCATCCAGGCGTTTTCGATGAGGGTGTGTACGAGTTCCTGGAAGATCGGGGTAAGTGGCGCCGGGAAGGGCTGGACGTCGATTCCGTGAAAATTTACATGGATGGCGTCATCGAGTCGGGGACCGGTGCGTTGCTGGAACCCTATATCAACGAGGAGTTTGGTCTCGGGCCTCGCTTTTACAGCCAGCAGGATTTGGATCAGTATTTCACGACCTTTGAAAAGATGGGACTGCAAATCCACGTTCATGCGGTTGGGGATGCGGGCATCAGGATGGCGCTGAACGGCTTTGAAGCAGCACGGCGTGAAAACGGCGAAACTGGATTGCGTCATCACATCGTGCATCTGCAGCTCATGTCTGATGCCGATGCTCCGAGATTCGGTGAATTGGACGTGAGCGCAACCTTTCAGCCCTTGTGGGCGTGGCCGGATCCTTCCGTACTTGAACTGGACGTCCCGATCCTCGGCAGGGAACGAGCCTGGTCCATGTATTCCATTGGTACGGTTCACCGCACAGGTGGGCGAATTGTTGGCGGCAGTGATTTTTTCGTGACCGACCTCAACCCCCTGCTGGCCATCGAAGTGGCGATCACCCGTCAGAACCCCTATGAAAACGCCGGTCCGGTGCTGGATGAGAGCGAGGGCGTCGATCTGGCGACCATGATCGATGCCTACACGATCAACGGTGCCTACCTGATGAAACAGGATGATCAGCAAGGATCGATAGAAGTCGGAAAACGAGCGGACTTTGTCGTATTGGACAGGAACCTGTTCGAGATCCCCGCCGTTCAAATCAGTGACGCCCAGGTCGTAATGACGGTATACGGTGGTGAGGATGTGTACATGAAGCCTTAGCGGCCGCTGGCATAAAAATTGAGCTTCAGGCTGAGTTAAGCCGGTCGAAGAGAGCCTGTTTATGCTTTCACCATCCACATCGCAAGCGATATCATCGTTGCAGGACTGAATTTTTTCGGGGGAGTTCCCTTGGGGCCGCTTGAAGGTTTGAAAATCATTGAAGTTTCGGGGCTGGGTCCCGGCCCCTTTTGCGGCATGTTGCTGGCGGACCTGGGTGCTGACGTCGTCTGCGTGGACCGGGAAGCTGCGCCGAGGCTGGAGCCGGCCAGCGACTGCACTCGCCGCGGCAAGCGTTCCATCGTGCTGGATTTGAAAACGGAAGAAGGGAGAGACGTCTTTTTCAGCCTGGTTGAAAAGGCAGATGCCCTGTTTGAAGGATTCCGTCCCGGTGTGATGGAGAAACTGGGCCTGGGCCCGGGTGAATGCATGGCGCGTAATCCCCGTCTGGTTTATGGCCGCATGACCGGCTGGGGCCAGCACGGCCCCCTGTCAAAGGCTGCAGGACACGATATCAATTACATTTCACTGTCCGGAGCGCTGGCGGCTATCGGCCGGAAAGGAGAAAAACCGGCTGTGCCGCTGAACCTGGTCGGTGATTATGGCGGCGGGGCGATGTTCCTGGCTTTGGGTATGGTCAGTGCACTGCTGGAGGTGCAAAGGTCCGGGAAAGGCCAGGTAATCGATGCGGCGATGACCGACGGCTCGGCGTTACTGATGTCGGTATTCTATTCATTGCAGGCACAAGGTCAGTGGCATACCCAACGCGGTAGTAACCTGCTGGATGGCGGAGCGCATTTCTATGATGTTTACGAGACAAGCGATGGTAAGTTTGTATCCATCGGGCCTCTTGAGCCGTCTTTGTATACCGTGCTGCTGGAAAAATTGGGTGTTGATCAGGATGAGTTCGGATCGCAATATGCTCAGGAGTCCTGGCCCGGGTTGAGCAGCAGGCTTGAAGCCGTGTTTAAAACCCGAAGCAGGGACGAGTGGTGTGAGTTGCTCGAAGGCACTGATGCCTGTTTCGCACCCGTTCTGGATCTAAGCGAAGCGGCTCAGCACCCGCACAACCGCGCCAGGAAAACCCACATCGAAGTAGGCGGGATGATGCAGCCGGCGCCGGCGCCCCGGTTCAGCCGGACGCAGCCGGAAGTGGCATTTGCTCCGCATGAACGGGGAGCAGATCTTGCTGCTGTCATCAAGGACTGGGGAATCGGAAAAAATCATGAATAAACAGGATTTGATGCAACGGCGTGACAGGGCCATGGGCCCGGCTTACCGGTTATTCTATGACGAGCCGGTTTACCTGGTTCGGGGTGAGGGGATCTGGCTCTACGATGACGATGGCAGGAAGTATCTCGACTGCTACAACAACGTGGCATCGGTCGGCCATTGTCATCCGCATGTTGTCGAAGCGCTGAGCAGGCAGGCATCGACGCTCAACACCCACACGAGATACCTGCATAACAATGTCGTCGAATACGCAGAGCGGCTGACAAGCACCCTGCCGGGCGACCTGAGTGTCTGCATGCTCGTGTGCACCGGCACCGAGGCCAACGAACTGGCCTACAGGATTAGCCGCACAGTAAGCGGAAACGACGGTGCGATCGTAACGGAATCCGCTTACCACGGAAATTCCAACGTAGGCAACGATCTGTCCACCATGGAGTACCCGGCATCCGAGCGGCCGGAGTACCTTGAAGCCGTCGAGGCGCCCTCCGGTTACCGCGGCAGATATGATTACCAGGAGCCTGATTTCGGTGAGGCCTACGCGGCCCTCGCTGGGGAAGGTATCGATCGCCTGGCTGAACGGCAGCGCAGGCCAGCCATGTTCTTGTGCGACAATATTTTCAGCTCTAACGGCGTGCTGACACCACCGCCTGCGTATCTCCAGGAAGCATACCGTCGGGTCCGGGAGGCTGGTGGCCTGGCGGTTGCAGATGAGGTCCAGTCCGGCCTGTGTCGACTGGGCGACCATATGTGGGGGTTCATGGATTCAGAGGTTGTCCCGGATATTGTTACGATGGGAAAACCGATGGGTGACGGACATCCACTGGCGGCCGTGGTAACCACCCCGGAAATCGCCGGAAAGTTCGCTCAGAAATACGACTATTTCAATACCTTTGGAGGTAATCCGGTTTCCGCAGCGGTGGGAATGGCGGTGCTGGATGTCATAGAAGATGAAAATATCCTGCAGAATGTGAAATCAGCTGGTGATTACCTCGGCAGGGGCCTGCGAAAACTGGCGCAGAAACACGCTTTGATCGGTGATGTTCGGGGCAAAGGTCTGTTTTTCGGTGTGGAACTGGTCAGGAATCCTGAAACCCGTGAGCCGGCCGACACCGAGGCCAGGAAAGTCGCCGAACATCTGCGCCACAATGGCATTCTGCTCGGCGTGTCCGGCCCTTGCCGCAACGTGATCAAGATTCGGCCACCTCTGGTGTTCTCCCGTGAGAATGCGGACCAGCTGCTGGATGGCTTGCAGACCGCAATCGATCGATTGTGATGGGAAGTATGAGTTTATTTGGATTCAACCCATGAGCAGAGATATTCAAAACCTGCTGTTCGATCTCGATGGAACCCTGGTCGACAGCAGCCAAACCATCGGCGTGAGTATTGACTTCGCGCTGGACGGCATGAATATCGACAACGCCCTGAACAAACCGATAGAGGCGATGATCGGCAGGCCGCTTCTCGATATTTTCTGCAATGAATTCCACATGACGGAAGAGCAGGCATTTATGGCAATCGACCTCTATCGTGAGCACTACAACAGCCTGAACCAGGCAGGTACGCGCGTTTATGAAAGCATCCGGGAAGTCCTGCCGGCCCTTAAGAATGCCGGCTACAGCCTGTATATCGCGACGGTCAAGCCGACTTCGATTGCAGATAAAGTTTTGTCCGATCTGGACCTGAGATCCTGGTTTGACGGAATTTCCGGAAGTTCCATGGATTCCTCACGGAGAGACAAAGCGAGCATTATCGCCCACGCGATCAGGACTTTCGGCCTCGATCCCTTGCATTCCATGATGATCGGTGACCGGGATCAGGACATCAACGGCGCAAGGAAGAACGGAATGCCGGCAATCGGGGTTACTTATGGATTTGGCTCAAGGGAAGAGCTGGATGCGGCACAAGCTGCACACATCATCGATCATTCGAAAGAAATTCTTTCGCTGCTGGTGAACCCGGGTGTGTCAAAGTAGTCGAATGGCCAGAATCATTAAAACAGGTGCTGCATGATCGCCAGGTACACTTCGCTGGCAGCGTTTTTGCTGCTGGTCACGTTGACTTCACTGACCGGTTCCGGGTTCGAGGCAGGTGAGTGGTATTACATCACCATGCGGCAGCCTTCCTGGTGGCCGCCAGGCTGGTTTTTCGTGCTGGCCTGGACGTTGGTCTATATCACCATGGCCCTGGCGGCATGGAACGTCTGGCTGACTGGACACTATTCCCGAACGGCGGCGGTCACCTGGTGGGTGATGCTGCTTGTGCTGAATGTGGGTTGGTTCGCGGTATTTTTCGGCCTGCACAGGCTGGGCTATGGTTTTCTGGTGCTGGGCGTCACTGCTGTGGTCGCCCTTTTTTGCACCCGGGCCTTCGGCAAGCTGTCCCGGCAAGCCGCTTTGCTGATGCTGCCTTACCTGTTCTGGATCGGCTGCCTGTGGCTACTCAACCTCGTGATCTGGTCATACAACGGGGGCATGCTGCAACACCTGTTTTTGTAAGCGTTGTTTCCTAAGATTCAGGTTGGGTGATGCAGAAGACATTCAGCTTGTTTCCATCAAGGTCACGGAAGTAACCGGCATAAAAACCATCCGACCGGGGTCCTGCAGGACCTTCATCCGTACCGCCCAGTTCAATGGCCTTATCGTAAACTTTGTGGACCAGGTCGGTTGAATCCACCGCCAGTGCGACCATCGTACCGTTGCCGACCGTGGCGGGTTTTCCATCGAAGGGTTTGGTCACAGAAATTCCAGGTTGATCCGGTGACGAAGCCCAGGCGACAAACACGTCTTCATACTCCATGAAACGGCCGGCGCCCAGCACGGCCAGTAACTCATCGTAAAAAGCCACAGCGCGTGGCAGGTCATTGGTACCAAGGGTGACGTATCCAATCATTCTATTGCTCCTGAATTATACAAACGGTGAAAACCCAAACAGCCACTGGTGAGAAAAAGCTACGATGAGGTAGGTCGTGAACCCGGCAACCAGCAGAATGATGTCCTTCTTGCGCGGCACCGGGTCCGGTTTGGTCCAGGCTCCGTCTCTCCGGTTCAGCAACACAATCTCGATGATTGCCCAAAGCGCCAGCCCGCCGAACAATACGATGGAGCGCGCTTCGCCGTTGGCCAGTAAATGGGCGAACCCCCAGAGGGCAACCCCGGACAACTGCGGGTGCCTCACGACTCGTTTTAGATTGGTGGCGTGGTGTGACGCGATAAACAGGATGAACGCAATCAGAACCAGCAGTGAAGTCAGGTGACGGCCCCAGGCTGGCGGTAGAAACACGTTTTCCGGAATGCTGGCCTTCCAGCCTGAGATGACCAGATACAGCGATAAAACCATGAGCAGGGCAAACAGTCCCTTGTAGGGTTTCTCCCCGATCTTCGAGATCAGGTTTTTTCTGAAATCGACTGCGATGGCGGGAATGAAGTGCATTACACTCCACAGTAAAACACCGAGTACGAGTTTGGCCATGACTGGTTCCTGAGGTTTCGCGTGTTGTTTTTCAGTTTAATCGCTGAATCCAGTTAAGGGTGAAAATTATCGTTGAAATTACAGATTATGTGCCGATGCCAAGTAGTCGCATGATTCCAGAATTACTGCGAGGCGCAGTTTTCCGCCAGTCAATCAGTACGATCCTGTATTTCCTACCGGAACAGTGAACGCGTCTGCAACCAGGGTATCCACGTTATCTCCCGTCAGCGCTTCGAGAAAAGCCAGCAATTGTGCGACCTCCGCATCATTCAGACCCAGTGGCCGGATCAGCGGGTCGCGCAGTTCATTGTCGATCCCGCCACGGTTGTAGAAGGCGATCACATCTTCCAGGCTCGATAGCGAACCATCGTGCATATACGGTGCGGTCAGGGCGATGTTGCGCAGAGTCGGTGTGCGGTACTTCCAGCGGTCGTCCGGGTCTTCGGTGATTTCGTACAGGCCCAGGTCATTGGGGCGGGGCTCGGAGGCATCGGCTACGATATCGCCCCGCACGGTTATCATTTCACCGGGAGCGATCTGGACACGGGTGCTTTCAGGCGTTTTCGACATGGAGCGCTGATAACCGATGCCGGTATTGTGCAGCTGGTTATCCGTGAATAACGCCCATTCTGTTCCCACAAGATGACAGCCTGAACAACCGGCTCCACCGGTGAAGAGTTGGAAACCCGCCCTTTGTTCTGCCGTCATTGCGTCTTCCTCCTCCCCGTAATACCAGCGATCGAACGCACTGTTGGCGGAGACCAGTACACGCTGATAGCTGGAAAGGGCCTGGCCCAAGGTTTCCATCGAGATGACCTGGCCTGGAAATGCCTGTTCAAAACGGGGCGGGTAGCCGGGAATCGACCTGATCTGTTCCATGACCAGGCCAACGGAAGGATTTCCCATCTCGTTATGGGCCAGCAGCGGTCCCCATATCTGCTGTTCGAGCGAGCTTTCCCTGCCATCATGAAACAGTCGTTCCAGGTAAGCCACGTTGTAAATGGTCGGTGAATTACGCCTGACAGTTCGGCCTTCGATACCCACCGCCATGGCCAGTTCATTGCTGGTGAAACCTTGTTCGGGTACATGACACATCGCGCAGGAGAAGGTGTTGTTATGCGATAGCCGGCGGTCGAAGAACAGCAGGCGGCCCAAGTCGATTTTTTCCTGGGTCAGTGGGTTACCCGCCGGCGTTGGGATGGGCGGTAAACCCAACGGAGGTTCGAACTCACTGCTCCAGAGACTGGCCGGCACGCCTTTGCGGCGCTCCAGGCTCTGCGCCCTGGTCTGGTACTCGCGTGTTTCATAGCCATCCTTGTCATCCCCTGGTCCTTGCAGCGCATGGGCCTGGAGCGGTTCCATCTGCAGCGTCAGGATATCGTTCAGCATGGTGTCGGCATGCAGGTAGGAGGCGCTGAATATATTGCGGATTCGCAGGTGCCGGTCGACCAGGAAAACCCTCAGGATATGGGAAATACTCCCCGCCTCGCCTTCCTCTGCATTGGGATCCCGGACAATGGACTGGCCGTAGGACTCCAGTATGGGCTCCAGTTCATGCGGGCCACTGGTGGTGAGGAAATGCCAGTCGAAATCGCCTGAAATATACGGGCGTCCGTAGCGTTTCATAACCTCGGGTGTGTCCTGCACCGGGTCAAAGCTCAGGCTGATAAAACGAACGCCTTTTCCCTGGCTGGGGTCTTCCAGCAGCTGATCCTGCAGCTTTTCCAGAACATGGGTGGCCAGGGGGCAGCCGTTGGCATCAGAACAACTGCTGTAAATGAAACTCAATACCACGACTTTGTCGCCCATCAGGGTATGCAGCGTGGTTTCTTCACCGTCCGGGGAGAGCACCTGGCCATTCCCAGCCATGCCAATCGGCGGGAGCTGATAGCTGCCTGCCTCGGGCGGTTCGAACTCAATTTCATTCCAGCCGGGGGCAAGGACCTGAACATCAGCGGGTTCTGCCGGGTCGGCCAGGAGAGGATTGCCGCTCATGCTGGCCAGTAACAACAGGAGAAGCAGGCGGGTGAGTGTCGTGCGCACCCGCCTCTTACTGGCTTCCCCTGCTTCAGGCATCAGTGACCGCCGCTGTTGGCATTACCGCCATCAACTCCAGAAGCGGCCACGTTGGGGTGATTCTTGCCATAGAGAGAATAGGCTCCAAACCGCATCTGGTGCGGTAATCCCAGGTTTTCGGCCAGGAAATCAATGGTGAATTCGTGATGGAGTTTTTTGCCATCCCAGGTGTAGGACTTGAAATACTGCAGGTCTTCGCCCTCGGGGGCTTCGACCTTGTCCCAGTTGGCCAGCAAGGATGAAGTGAAGTAGACGCGCTTGCCGTCCCAGCTTTGCGAGGTCATGTTGATCTGGGCGCCGATCTTGGTCTGCTGGATTTCCACCGGCTTAAAGGGGTCGGAAATATCGAACAGGCGGGCCATCCCATCATTCCAGGTGTCCACCCACAACAGCGAATCATCGGCCGATATCGAGATGTCTACCGGCAGGGGAATTTTCGTGGCATCGCCAATGTCGGCAACGGCTTTCGCCTGCCACTCACCGTCGTCGTCTTCATAAATCAACCAGATCTTTGAGGTGAGGGCGGTGGTAGTGAAGCAGTAATCGTTGTGCGGACCCCAGGCGCAGCGAATTTCAAGCGGGGCGCCAGGCACGTCGAATATTTTCTTTGGCTTACGCGTGTGCAGGTCCCACACCACCACGGTGTTGCCAAACCGTTTCATCGCCTCGGGGTCGCCCATCAGCTTGCCGAGGTTCATCATGTAATTGTTCCAACCGGTGAACGACGAGGTGATCATGACGTTTCGGCGCGGCAGTGCGCGAACATCATAGCCGTAACCGTCGGCAAAATTTCCGGTTTTCACGGCACCGCCCAGGTCCTGGTCCGTCGGCATCCAGTGAGTGGCTACATAATCACCGGTGTTGGTGTATTCGACCAGCGCGGTGCGGCCACCGTGGTCCTTGTCGTTGGAAAGGCCTGTCAGCATCATGCGACCGGGCAAGGCATAAGTGGTGTGGGGACCCACTACACCACCACTGCTCTTCACGAAGTTATCAATGGTTTTGTACAGCGTCGGTCTGGCCGGGTCGGTGTGCACGTCGAAGATAAAGATTTTATTGGTGTCCAGCCCGCCGGCCCACAGGTAGTGCCGGTCATCGGTCAGGCCGGAGTGATGCGCTTCGTTGCGCCCGCCAACGGATAATGAATTGATCACTTTGCCATAACTCGGTGAGGCCGGATTTACATCAACCGTTACCAGCTTGTCCTGCTCATCGCCCACGCCTTCTGAACCCAGGGTCCAGACATAGACGTAATCTTCCTGGCCGACAATTTTTGCCATATAGGGCGACATGCAGGTCTCGTCAGCAGCCACCGTAACCGGTAATGCGGCGACCGAAGCCAGCACAAAGCTCAGGCAGAAATACCTCCCTTTTCTCAGCGATGAATGTAAAAGTTCCAATGGCATGATTTAGCTCTCCTTTAGTCTCTGCCGGCGGCATTTTTATTTTTCCAGCCAGTGCATGTTATAGCATAGGCGAAACAGGCAAAATTTCAGCGTTGTTCTATGCTGAAAGAATATCCGCATAATTAAAGGGAGGTTTTCGTGCGAATTAAAACCGTATTGATCATCGGACTGCTCGGGTTTATATGTTCGCCCGGCCATATGCTGGCGGGTTCCAATGCGCATTGGCTCAACGAGGGCAAACCGGTCCAGATTAGCGTGATCGAAATGCCGAAGGACCGGAATCACGACGCACGTTTTTTGCAGAACCCCCGGTTAAACCAGGCGACCGGACCGGCAGATGGAGACAAGGCCGAGGCTGCAACGAGCGGGTTCCAGCCACCGCTGAGGCGGGGTCTTTCCACCACCACTCCGGGCATCATGCATATCGCGGCATTCGTTGATCATGACGAGCTCAACCCGGATGCTTTGCTTGACTGGAATTGCGGTCAGCGGACTTACGATACACAAGACTTCAATCACAACGGAACAGACTACAACGCAGCTCTTTTTCCCTGGCTGACCATGGCCAATGACGGTACGGTCGTGATCGCTGTAGCCGATGGTGAAATTATCGACAGACACGATGGTGAGCCGGATCAGAATTGTGAATTCGATCCCAATGCGGAGGCCAATTTCGTCGTCGTGCAGCATGCGGACGGCAAGGTCGCCATATACGCACACATGAAAAAAGGTAGCGTTACACCGCGCAAAATCGGCGACAGGGTGGAGCAGGGTGATTACCTGGGAGTGATGGGCAGTTCAGGACTTTCGACCGGTCCTCACTTACATCTGGGCGTACAGGACAGGTTCGGTAACCTGTTCGATCCCTATGCCGGTACCTGTAATGAGCTCAACAATGAAACCCTGTGGGAAGAACAGGAAGAGTACAAGGAGCAGATGATACTGGCGGCTCTGACCCACAGCGCGTTTCCTGAAGTCCCTGCCTGTCCAAAACCTGAGGTGCCACATCTCAGTGATGTATTCGCCTCCCAGGATACTATTTTCGTCTCGGCAACTGTCCGTGACTTCGACGAAACCGATGAAATTGGCGTGGAGGTACTTGACCCGTCGGGACAGTCTTTGCTGACGTCTTCCTACACCAATCCGACAGCAGGTCAATTCTCTGCCATTACGGTGACATTTAATTTTCAGTTGGGCCAACCGGCCGTTGATGGCGAATATACCTGGCGGGTCAACTATGCGGGCAATACCCTCGATCACAGTTTTTACATCGGTGCCGGCCCTGACCCTGACCCTGGAGCAGTTCCGGCCAACAATGCCTTTACCGGGCTCTGGTACGATCCTGCGCTTGATGGTGAAGGCTTCAACATTGTTACGACCGCGGGTGGAACCATCGTCTATTTTTACGGCAGTGATGATCGCGGCAACCGGGTCTGGTTGATTTCGGACCTGATCCTGGGTGAGATCAAGACCGGTGTGCCTGTCGAGGCGCCAATGTTCGAGTCAACCGGTGGAGTGTTCCCGACACCTGTCGCCAGCGCCCGTGGCCTTTCACAGTGGGGAACCCTGAATCTGCTTTTCAGCGCCTGCGATGCCGGACAGTCCACCCTGAAAGGCGCTGACGGCAACAAGAATTCGCAGCTAACCAAGCTTGCGGGTGTTGCGGGTGCGAGCTGCGTCGAGGGTGATGCGCCCGCTGATTCTCCGTGGGCCGGACTTTGGTATGACCCCGCAAAAGATGGCGAAGGCTACAATCTGATCGTCTCTCCGATCGGCCGCATACTTTACTTTTATGGCTTCAGGTCCAGTGGGCTGAGGCTATGGCTGGTCAGTGACCTGATTGCCGAAACACTGGCCGTCGGGCAAACAGTAGTCATCAAGATGTACGAATCTACCGAAGGCACGTTTGATACACCCGCACCCAGCGGTGAAGCGCTGGTGGAATGGGGCACGGCGGAAATCACCGTGATCGACTGCGATACGATCAGAATCGTTCTGAGCGGAACCGACGGCAACAAGACCAGTAATACGGTCAGGCTGGCCGGGATTATCGGCGCAGGCTGTCCCTTGTAATCTTAAATATCAGTCTTTGTAGATTTTGCCGTCCTTCATGACGAAGGAGATGTCGCTCAGTACAGAGATATCCTCCAGCGGATTGCCTTCCACGGCGACTATATCAGCGAGCTTACCTTCGCTGATGCTGCCCAGCTGTTCTTCCATGCCGATCAGCCTTGCAGCGGTTCTGGTGGAGGCCTGGATGGCTTCCATTTCAGGCATACCGCCTTCAACCATGTAGATGAATTCCAGGGCATTGGTGCCATGCGGGGAAACGCCCGCGTCGGTGCCAAAGGCAATGGTAACGCCATTGGCATACGCTTTGGCAAAAGTGTCCTGGATTTGCGGCCCAACGCTGGCAGCCTTGGGGCGGACCACTGCGGGAAAATAGCCGTCCTCTTCGGCTTTTTCGGCCACGAACTTGCCGGCGGAGATGGTTGGCACATAATACGTACCGCGCTCCTTCATCAGGTCTATCACTTCGTCATCCATGAACGTGCCGTGTTCGATCGACGTCACACCGGCCAGTACGGCGCGTTTCATGCCCTCGGTGCCATGGGAATGCGCCGCTACCGTCATCCCGTAGTCGTTAGCCGTTTGCACGACGGCTTCCAGTTCATCGGTCATGAACTGGGGGTTCTGACCGCTCTTGGCCAGGCTGAGTACGCCGCCAGTTGCCGTTATCTTGATCATGTCGGCGCCATCCTTGTAGCGCTGCCGAACGGCCTTGCGTGCGTCATCAGGGCTATTAATCACACCCGCTTCAGGGCCCGGGTCTCCCATCAGGTCTTTACGGAATCCGTTGGTCGGATCCGCGTGACCACCGGTAGTACCGATGGTCTTGGCGGCTGTCACAATCCGCGGCCCGGTTGCTACGCCACTGCTGATGGCATTGCGCAGCGCTACGGTCACGTTGTTGGCGTCTCCCAGGTTGCGCACGGTAGTAAACCCCGCCTGCAGGGTGATATTGGCGTAATGGTTCGCGAGCAGAGCCTGGTCCGCTTCATTGTTCTGAAAACGCTTGATGTAACCGTTGCGCGACATCTGACCGGTCAAATGAACATGCATGTCCATCAGTCCGGGTAAACAGGTATCGAGCTGTATTCGATTGGCATCAGGCCCTGCTTCGACGGCTTTTCCTACCGCAGCAATCCGGTTGTCTTCAATCAGCACCTGTTGATTTTCCAGCAAACGGCCCCGCTCCACATCAACCAGGCGGGCACATTCGAGAACGGTGGTTTCGGCGTGAGCCGCGGAACATGCGGACAGCAGGAACAGCGGTATAAGCAAACGTTTCATTCAAAACTCCGATAATTTAACTGAAAAGTAATTGGCCCAGACGGCCGGTCAGGATAGCGAGGTAATTGCCCAGCGCATAGCCAATCATGGCCATCAGGATGGAAGCCGGTACCAGTGACTCACGATGATGGGCTGCCACAATGGGAGCCGAAGCCGCTCCGCCAATATTGGCTGCAGACGCGATGGCCAGGGTGTGTACATCCACGCGGAACAACCAGGCCCCTGCCAGGATAAAAATGCCATGAATGAAAATCCAGACATACGCCATCAGGACAAAAGCGCCCATGGTCTCCAGGCTGGCGTTGCTGAGATCCATGGTGGCGCCGATTCTGGCCACATAAACATAGATGATCGCCATTGCGATGGGATGAGCAGCCGGTAGTTTTCGGGCAGGTGTCGCCGAAGCCACCAGGGCCAGCGTAGTCACCAGCAGGATCAGCCAGGTGCTGGCGCTGATCACCGTAGCGCCTCCTACCACCACCGGTGGCAGCACCTGTGACAGTTCCAGTGAGATCCAGGTGAAACTCAAAGCGATCAGGGCCAGGTAAAGCAAATGGATCATGCTCGGCGCCTGTTCCGAGTCCTTATGTGCCGCTGCCGCCTGGTCCATCAGTTCCAGGCGGTCGGCCGGAACTCTCATCCAGCGGTTAAATTTTTCGGCGAAGGCTCGGGAGCCGAGCAACAGCGGCAGCCAGATCAGGTAAACCATCTGGTCAGCAGCTGCAGCCATGGTCATATCCTGCCCGCTGCCGTCCAGTGCTGCATGGGCGGCCGTCATGTTCCCGGTTCCGCCAATCCAGCTGCCTGCCAGCGTACCGAATGCTTTCCAACTGTCTTCCGGCAGGGGGAATTTCAGCACGAAGCCTTCGGGTGTGACGATGGCCTGCCCAAGTGCGTACGCGATGACACCACCCAGCACCACGCCAACGGTGCCGATCAGCATGACGAAAACCCCTTTACCCATGATCCGCACCGCCCCGATCACATCGACCTTGATCAGCATCAGGCAGATGAAAATAGGCAGGCCGTATTGGCGCAGAAAATCATAGGCAGCCGATTGATAAGGAATCAATCCGGTATTGGATAGTACGACCGGTGTGGCATAAATAAAGATCAGGGGAGGCAGGTAGTCGAAAATTTTCCAATGGGTCTTTTTTTCCAGCCAGAACCAGAAGCTGACTACAGCGACCAGAACGGCCATGACGCCTACCGGCGAATCAATCAGGGTGTTATCCATTGCTTCTCTGCCCTCGTAACTGGTGCAACAGCTTACAAGCCAACTCCAGCGAATCCAAGAACCTGGGTGCAGCCCGGCTGACCGGGTCGGCCGGCAGCAGGAACAGTGCTTTGTTTTTTACGGCTGTCATTGCCGGCCAGTCCAGCCAGGTGGCAAGTGGGTTGGGAGAGTCTTCCTGGAAGGGAGCGAAAATTGCATCAGGGTCGGCAACGATCACCGACTCGAAACTCACCTGGAACGCGATTCCGGGCTCATCATTGAAAATATTCCGTCCCCCGCAAAGACCGAGCCCCTTGCTGATCAGTTGATTGCCGTTGATCGTGAACAGGGGTTTTGCGCCTACCTGGTAGAAGTAGGCGAGTACGTCTTGATTGGCGTAGAGCTCAGACAGGGCCGCCAGTCGCCGACGGAATTCCTGGCCGAGGGCGCTTGTCCGATCCGCCTGATCGGTCAGGCGGCCGACTGCTTCGAGCACATCCGCGATCTCCGCGGGCTCACTGATCTCGACAGACCACACCGGCACGCTCAGAGCGCGCAGTTGTGAAACCGCCGCATGCGGGTTACCGGATTCCCAGGCAATGACGAGGTCGGGCTGCAAGGACATCACCCGTTCTATGTCAATGCGGAAAGCATCACCAATGCGGGGAACGGATTTGGCTGCTTCCGGATAGTCGCTGTATTCCACCGTTGCAATCAGCCGCTCACCCGCCCCGGCGGCATAGACGATTTCGGTCAGGTGGGGAGAAAGTGTGATGATCCGTGCAGCTTCGCCCTCAAAATCGAAAGCCGTTCCGTCAGCTTGTTCCAGTTGAATCGATTCGGCCATGACTGGCGGGACCAGCGCGGCCCATACCAGGATGCAAAGGCATAGCTGGTGGATGCTGACAGATTGCAAAATCAGACGATTACGCCAATCAGTAGCAGCAGCGCCAGAACGGTCAACCAGACTCCCAGGATACGCCAGGTCAGATCCATGGCTTGTTGCAGGCAGATCAGCGGGCCTTCGATCTGGTCGGCATATCCGTCCCGAGCTGCATGGCCAGTCAACACGATACAGCGGGCACTGGCCAGCAGGAAACCGTTATTTCCCTCAAACAGCCCATGACCCTGTTCATCGTGGTACTGCTTCCAGGCATTGAAAACTGAATCGAAATCAGTGGCAATCGCCAGCGACAAAGTCATCAACTGCGCAGCGGGCCAGTCCATAATCTGCTGCAAACCGGTAAACAGCCCCTTCTGTTCATCGCTGAGATTATGGTTTTCGCGCACCAGCCAATCGACGATCCGATACAGGAAGGCGCCGACGATACCGAGCACCGCAAACCAGAAAATAATGCCAAACCACCGTCGCAGGGCTTCGCGGAAAACCGATTCCACAGCGACGGCCCTCGCTTCGCTTTTGTCATCTGGCACCTGCCCGCGTAACAGTCTTTCCATCGACTCGTCGCGATCTTCATCGGTATCCGCTTCAATGATTTCTGCAACATCCGTATCCAGATCCCTTGGGCCGAAGGTATATATCAGCACGACAAGCGCCAGCAAAAACGCGCCGGTTGAACCCAGGGCGGAAACCAGCACTTGATTGAGCAACAACAGGAGGATCAAAGGCACCGAACCGATGACCAGGAAACCGAGGGCGTCCTGCCATAACGGCAGTTTGCCGAACGCATCATTGCTGAAATCCACCCAGGTGGTCAGCCATTGCCGTTTTCGTAAACTGCCCAGTTCGCGAACGAAATGGCAAAGTCCAAAAGCTAATAAAATCTCGATAATGGTCATGGGGCTATTTTATTCCTTTGCGGCTCCGCCAGCTACCCGCGTTTCTGACCCGCCTGTCAAGGTTGTCGCCGCATTGCTGTTTGTACCAGTCGGCAATGAGCCG